>SDBT01017559.1_pt1 | contig 11294 bp, 8 predicted proteins | sample 2277101 | NCBI WGS metagenome assembly SDBT01 (sample SAMN10404973, study PRJNA504765) | marine sediment metagenome | isolation source: marine sediment core GS10_PC15, 103 cmbsf | place: Arctic Ocean: Southern Knipovich Ridge | collected 2010 | reverse complement strand
TAATGCCGCACGTAGTAAATCTGATATTTTAGGGCGTGATCTTGATTTAAATAAAAATGGGATTGGTCCAGAAATCAAACTCTTTGTGGAAACACTAAACAAGGATTGGAACACAGTTTATGGTTATTTTGAACCAATGATGAAATTTATGTACAAAATCGGGAAAAAAGAAAAAATGGAGAGCACTGATCCATCTGAATGGAGGGGTATTGTCGTAGATTAAGTTCTATCTTGTCACAGAGTATGGTGCAGTTAGCCAGCTTAAACGTTGGACCCTAAAACACATGAGTGATGACATTCATAAAAAGTCTGGGCCGCTGCTTGTCTTGGCTGGCCCGGGAACAGGAAAGACTTACCGACTTGGCAAACGTATTAAGTACTTGGTTGAGGAGATAGGTGTTTCTCCAGAAGAAGTCACTGTTATTACCTTCACGGCTGCTGCCGCAAAGAATATGCGTGACAGAATATCAGATGAAACTCGACCAGAGCTTTATGTTGATCCATCTTATCAGCCAAAATCCATTCGCACCATGCATAGCCTTGGGTACAGAATTCTTCAAGATGAAAAGGCACGATTATCATTTGACTGCGATACAGTTGTAACTTCCTTCAGCCTACAAAAAATTCTCTGTGAAGATTCAGCACAACTTATAGGAATGAACAGGAGCCAAGCGAAAGAGGCTGCACTTTGTCGTCAGTTAGGTGATTGCACCCCTTCGAGCGAGACGAAGTGCCAGATCTGTAAACAGTATCAACAGATACTGCGTTCATTCTCTGCAATTGACTACGATGACCAGATCCTGCTGGCTTGTGATGTTCTCAAAAACAATCTTGATTTGCTGAAAAAGTATCAAGCACAGTGCCGACACCTTCTTGTTGACGAATACCAAGATATCAACGCTGCCCAGTTTGAGCTTATCAAGTTACTTTCGGAAAAACAGCGCGACGGGCTTTTCGTCGTAGGAGATGACGATCAAAGCATCTACTCATGGCGAGGAGGATCTCCAGAGTTCATCCGTCGATTTAAAGAGGATTTCGGCGATACAGCTACTGTTGAACCTCTGCAGGTCTCATTTCGATGCCACAAAAACGTTCTTGAAGGAGCTACTTGCGTTGTTTCCGAATTCGATGTCAATCGATTTAAAAAGGGACCATTCACATATAAGGTAGAAGACGGACCAAAGATCAAAACTCACAGCGTCGCAAGTGACGAAAAAGAGGCGCGTGTGGTACAATCGATAATAATGGATGCACTTCCTTCTCGAGATGTACTTATTTTAGTACCCCATAGGGGCTTCGCTACAGCCATCATAAAAGCGTTGGCAGGAGCAAAGATTCCTTTCTCATCTCCGCCCACCATGCCAGGGGAGGGACTTCCGGCAATGGCTGCTCTCGCAAGGTGGTTAAATGATCCAGCGGATAGCCTCTGGTTTCGTTCTTGTCTCGAAGATTTCCTAGATAGCAACTCTAACGTTCCATCAAAACGAGTTCGGAAACATGAAAAGAAGATAGAACGTGAGGAAATTTTTCGAACTATCAGCGAACTGTGGAGACCAGTTGTGGCTGGTGAAAAGGCTTCCCTCTGGGATTCTCTGAAAAATCCAGTCATTGCCACTCCAATCCTTGAACAGGCCCAAGCGGCATTTTCTAAAATTATGGAACTTTCCCAAACGGACAGCGCTGCACCATTCGCTTCACATGTTGTTGATGCCTTGGGAATATGGAAGAAACCACCCGCTCTACTGGAAGAAACTGCGGCGTGGGTATCCTTTTTTGAGCGATCCTCCCCCCAAGACCCAGGCGCAAATGTACGCGTAATGACCTTCCAAGGAGCAAAAGGATTAGAAGCGCGTGTTGTATGTGCACTTGGTGTCGAGGAAGGTACTTTGCCACGCAGCCCTGATAATGCGGATCGTCTTGCCGAGGATGCGAGACTCTTCTATGTGTCGGCAACGCGCGCGATTGATGAATTGCATCTCTTCCATGCAAGAACAAGATCTGGCGGCATAGTTTTCAGGAATATCTACACCCCTGGAGGGCCTCCAGATTTACAACCGTCAAGATTTCTTTCACAGATAGATAAAGAACATAAGGAAGAGAAATATCACCCAGCGTAAAAAAGCCCAATAAGGCTTTTTATCGGATGCGTGAAAACCATATCATTGAGAAGGATTGGGAGCCAAACCTTTATCGTTCTTAACGATGTACGAGCATAATCTCATCTAATCTATCCGGGTATGTATTTTCCCAACGTAAAGAGGGATATGCGAAGGAACAAATTCCCCTCCATTGACAACAATCGGGTCAAGTAATTTCCCATTTTCTAATTTCAGCTTGGGATTTTCGGACAATAACCGAATGAACTTGTTAAAATCTTTATCGTTCTGATCGACTTTTTCCATATCCAGTTCGTTTGATAGAAATACATGAATTACGAAAACTGCGATGTGAGCTTTGATTGATTCAGCATCAATGAGCGTTCCCGCACTCCCCGTTAAAAGTTGATACCGAAGATTAGCCATTTCTGGCAATTCCTGTTGTTTTTTACCAAACAGGGATCTACATAGAATGTCAATCCTCTTGGGAATCTTTGAGCGTGGATTTGTGACACGATCAAGCTTTTCCTGAATAGTCAGGTCAAATGGTTCATCAGCTTTCGCCTCGATGTTAATGGAAATAGGATTATCTCCAACTCGGCCATATAGTGCTAAATCACAATTTCTTTGCTTGCCGCGAAAATTATCCAAAGCAACAATATGCTCTGGAATGCCTTTTTCGATTATTACGCCTTTTGTGTCATTATGGCTATCGAGCAACCTGGATAGATCATTTGGAATTTTAGGCTGGCCTTTCGATGGGAACCATGCTCTTGCAAGCTCTTTGGCACTTCTGCCATCCTTCCATTGCTTAATGCCCTTTTTAGGTGGGGCAAGAAGGAACCAATCGTCTATGGATTGAATTTCTGATCCAGATTTATGAAATCTACATTCATTCAATTTCAATCCTCCGGCACACTCACATATTTATCCAAAGTTTCGCTCAAATACACCGGAAATACCTTCGTTGGATGATACCAGGAATTATTACAAAGCGATTCGAATGTTATTATCCGGGCCTCTTTAACATTCATAACCGTTTCAAGATTACCGAAAATCGTTTTTACTTTGTCGCCAATTTCCATGGTATGTTTTCCTTTGTTAGGTGTTGACTTAAATAAGAATTTTATAAATCCTTAACAAGACGAAAGCCAATGAAAGAGTTATTTTTTCGCGGATCATTGAAGTCTATCATGGCACAAGAAATACTAACGATTTCGGATGCATAATTCCCACCTCTTATTATTCGAAAATGGCCAAAAGATGGCCCGCTTGGATCAATTGAAGGCGCACGGAAAATATTTTTATCGCCAGTAATGTGATCAGGAAGCCAGTCTTGACACCATTCTCCTACATTACCAAGCATATCATAAAGACCCCAGATGTTCGGACGTTTCAAGGACACTTCATTAGGATATTGACTTTTTCTCCTTGAAGTATCGTCTGCAAACCATGCATAGCGATATAGTTCTCTACTATCATAACCAAAGTAATAGATATCTTGAGAACCTGCTCGGCAAGCATATTCCCATTCAGCATCTGTAGGCAGTCTATATTTGTCGGATTTTTCGATTTCGTTTAATTTTTTGATAAATTCTTGGCAGTCATGCCAAGAAACACATACTGCTGGATATTCACTTCCTTCCGGCATATTGATTCTTTCCCATGGCAGATTTTTCATTATCATAAACCATTGATGTTGTTTAACAACAACAATGCCCATATGAAAGCCTCTACTAATGGTAACTTCTTGCTCTGGAACATACTTATTGTATTTAAGTCCGCAACGCTTAATCGCATCCAATGGACCTCCTTTAATATATTTCCCGGGCTCAATATAAACCATTTTATAATCTATAGAAGGCACTGTGTAATAGGCAGGCATTTTGATCCCCTTTTCATTGTTTTTCATTAATGTAACAGTTCAAAATATTAAAATATAACATTAAAAATGAATGGAGGTCAAGGTAATTTCTCAATTAAATCGGCAAGCTGGTACAAATTACTCTGTGAAGTGGAATATAAATCAGTGATAATAGGAAAATATGAAAAGCCCCTTGTTTTGGCTTTATGAGAGCCGATTTAAGGGGCTTTTTTGCACACCGGAATACTCTTAGAATTTAAATTATTTTTCTTTATTCCCACATATCCATAAAAAATTTCTTGAAAGTGGGATCAAGTGACGGTGCTGAACTTATTGCGTCTCTAATATCATTCGCCAAATTCGCTAAAATATAAACAACATTAGTGACTTTATCTCCATCTTCCTCATTAAGATTTAACTTTCCAATTAATTCCAAACATTCCTCGAATGCAAAATTAATTTGGCTTAATGCTGCATTAAGTTCTTCTACCAATTCCTCTGCTTTTTCTTCATCCATTTTCAATCCTCCTTTTAATTTATGGTATCCTGTTTATATTTTATTCAGAGCCACACCAGCAAGTGGATATTCCTTCACTCCAGCTTTCAGATTTGGCTTGCAGTAGACCTCACATCCAGCATCCCAGGACTGACGCATCAAGGATTGTACCCACTGCCTTTTTGGCTGCATCGCTGGCGCTCCAGACGTTTTAGATCTGGCCCCGATGATGACCCAGTCAAATACTTTGAGATTTGTAAAAGTGAGTTCTTCAGAAAGCGGTTCACATGAAAGAAACTTAACTTTTGCCTTTATTTTCTCAAAGGCTTCCTCTGCTGGCTTGACTCTTGCCTGAATATCAACTGTGGTACCGACCCAGGCATTATCCGGCCATTCAATGTCAACCAACCTTTTGGGGTTTTTTGTAAGAAACAAATAATTCCATTTTGGATATTTTCTCACTGTTTCTAACACGGCATCTACCCACTTCTGGTTAACCCAATCTCCGAAAAGATCCCCCATTGAAACTACAAATACGTTTCGATCTCCAATGTGCTTTGATACTGGAAATTTTGTATTACTTGGTGCATCCAAACGTTCAGGGTAAAAAGTTGGTTTGAAACCATTGGGGAAATTATCTTCGAATCTATTGGCCATCTCCCTGGCATAACAATATTTGCAGCCATGGTTGCATCCTGTAACCGGATTCCATGTCCAGGTGGCCCATTCTATACTCTCGGTTGTCTTGTTAAACGTCGATTTGCCTTCTTCCCTGGAAATAGATGATTCGCCTTCAATGGTTTGAGCCTCTTTATGCGCCTTGTTTACACTCTTTTTGTTTAGAGTATCTAACAGACTCTGGGCTTCATCTACTTTGCCGGCCTTTTTCAACTTATCGGCTATAAGGACAACTTTTGCTGCTTTTTCACCCGTATCATGGCTTATCCCCAGTTTAGATGATGCTCTATTGCGGGATTTTCCTTTTGAAATCACTTGTGCAGAATTCTGCACAAGCGATTTTATCGATTCATCAGACTTGCGGTCTCCACCGGCTTCTGCTTGCCTTTGCTTCGCTTTTTCTCTTTCAATCTCCTTTAACTTCATATACTCACGGGCTATTTGCTCTTTAGTTTTCTGGCGTTGGATATTTGCGTGTATAAGAGTTTCTTCGATTTCGAGTTCGTCTTTTAGCAGGGAAACTATGACCGGAACATTTTCAATGCCTGACTCTTTAGCACAGAAAAATCGCCTATGGCCGCTTAAAATTCTATCATCAGCGCTTATGAGAAGGGGCGTCAAAATTCCGTTATGCTGTATACTGGCTTTCAGATTATCATCAGGATCAAGGTTACCATATATTTGCTGGTTAAGCGGATGATTCTTGAGGTTTGCTATTTTCATCATTTCAATCTTTGAAGGTTGGTTTTCAGTGGGATTGATATCGTCTGTACCGACCTTCTTATTCTCATGTTCGGATTTCTGTTCTTCAGCCTTCACTATTTTTGATAAGGCTGTGCCAAGGCGCTCTGCCGTTTCATGAGCTTGTTGTTTATCCTTTCTGAACCCGTTTTTCTTAATTTCCAGCTGGATGCTTTGAACTTTATCCTTTGGTTCACAAAGTCTTTGGTTTAGCCTGTCTGGATCATTGCCGCAGTACAATTTTTCCTTACCGTCTACACCAATAATTGCTGTTGTTGGAGCGATCTCGATTCTAAGATCATCCCCCTCAATCTCCTTTATTAATGGCTGAACAAACTTTCTCAAGTCTGTGGTATGTCGGGAGTTGTCACTATCCCGTTGTCCATATCCTACCAAAACATGAAGATTGTCTGGTTGATTCTTACGTTTTACGGTGATTTTTGCTACACGGCGCATGTTTCGGTTGTCTATTCCGTGGATATGGATGATATAGAGCATCTGATATTTAGCCAGGATCTCCTTTTTAAAATCTTCAACAGGATCAAGAAAATCCTCTTTTAGCTCGGAGAAATCATTGATATGCTTCCAGTCATATAGATCTGCTATCCCCTTGCTGATATCAGGATTACTAAGTCCTGCACTTTCCGGTTTTTGGTATTCCTCGTTAATGACAGCATAACATCCAAATTTATCATGCATTCGTCTGGCGATCTCGCCTGTGTTAAAATCATCTTTGGGATGGCCATGAGGAGCGATTACAAGGATATTATTATTGCCTGAAAGAGTCTGGATTCTTTTTTTCTTTAAATTCCCGGCAAAAGAGCTTTTTTGAAGTTCATTGACAGCAATTCTAGGTAGCCCCGCGGATCTTTCAACTATGCCCCTTAAAACCTCTTCATCAGGCTGAATTTTTTCCTGTTCACAGATTTCAATTAATAACTTCATAATTTCATCTTCTGGAACCTTATCAAATTCGACCTGGATGACACATCGGTTTCGTAAAGTATGAAGAACTTTATCAGGATCAGTCGTACAAAAAACGAAATAATTCCATTCGGGGACATCTTCAACATATTTTAAAAACAAGCTTGCTTGATCACCAGTTAATCCATGGCATTCATCCACAAGAAATATGCTTTTATCTAACCCTTCAATTGCTCCAGAATTGTACCCATGGAAGGCGCGAAGAATTTCTTTAAGTTGATCTTTTAAAACTGAAACAGCATTAATTTCCCGCACAGCCAATGAACCAGAGCGGTTAATTATCCGTCTACAATAACTGCACTCGCAACAAGGTTCACTCGTTGGCCCTTTTTCGCAATTCAATCCCATTTCAATAATCCTTGCAATTGTGGTCTTTCCGGTACCGCTGAGCCCATGGAAAAGAAAAGAGTGAGGAACTTTTTTCTCTTTAAAAGCTTGTTCAATGACTCTTTTCACTTCATCATTCCCGACCACTTCACTTATTCTGCAAGGCCTGTAAACTTGGGTGAAATCACCTTTGCCTCTTTTAACTATCATTTTTTACCTCCAATTTTGATTTCTCACTATTAATGGACATATTTCTAATGAGTTTTTAGATATTTTTTCAGGTCTAACTTTATGGTGAAATTTATTACTACGATGCCACATTGTATTTTTCTTAAGTGTGCTAAAGTGTTGGGGTTTTGGTCTATTATGATTATAATTTTACTATCCTGACAGATCGTCAAAACGCCTCTTGGGGACATTAATACACACACTATCTTTTATAATGTTTTTTTTGGTTTGACGGTTTTTATTTTTTTTCGACTTAACGTCTTCAACCCCCTTAAATGCTTCCTGAATTAATTTCTTAATCGTATTGTCCTTGTCTGCTTGTTCAATCCTTCGCACAGCCATTTCATGGTATTCTGGTGAGATTTCAATTCCGATGTATCGGCGATTTAACATTTTAGCCGCAATGCAAGTGGTTGCCGTCCCTGTAAAAGGATCTAATACAATGTCGTTTTCACGAGAGCCCATCGTAATTAGATAGGCCATCAGCTTTATTGGCTTTACTGTGGGGTGTGTGTTTTTTCTTAAAGTAGCCCCACGTTGAAACGCTGTATCATTTTCCTTGTTTCTTCCGTCATTAACCTTCTTTTCATTCATGTTATCCAACCCAGCATTTTTTTCTTTCTTGGAGGCTTTCGGAACTATCAAGAATGAAAGATTTCTTTCTGCCCAGGCATCAAGAGAGAAAAAGCGTGAGTAGCCTACGGTATCTCCATAACAAGAATAAACTTTTGAGTTAGATATGAAGTTGCTTTCTCCTTTTCCCCCAGAGCCAACAGCAGCGAAACCACTTTTATGCTCCTTACCATCATCCAACACATCATCGGAAATAATAAGGTTGGCTGGAAAGCGTCCATCTTTGGCTTTTATTAAATCACCTTGATAGAAATAATATTTATATCCATTATCACCTAATTTATAACGTCTACCTTTCTCATCCACTTTGTCGAAATCTTCTGGACGTAAATTTGATTTAGTTGGTATTCCACTCTCATCCTTATAAGGCGTCCTACAATCATCCAGCCATGTAACTCCTTTACCATTAGACAATCCTTGGTCAGTATAAGTTTTCTTTTCGCAGGGCTTCATGGCTACGATAATAACCTCAACTGCTGGCTTTGGTTGAAAACCAGCGTAAGAACCATCAAGCTTTTTAGCTTCTTTCGTGGCTGGCTCTGTATGATATGCTGTTTTTCCAACAGTTCCGCCTTCATAAATCGTATTAGATTTATTGCAATTCTCCCTGCTATTCGGGTTTCTCCCCAATTTTTTTCTTTCCGCACCAAGCTTTTTGTCTATTGCCTTACAAATATTGCGGGCCTTTGGGAATCCGCTGGCATACGTCCAATACAGAGAAGTAAAATTGGCTATAAAGCCAGATTCCCCCAAATTCATAATCATTCGGCTCAAAACGTCTTGTCTGGGTGCTGACATGATAAATGCGAAAGCTCCCGGTTTGAGTACTCTTTTACACTCTTTCCAGATATCGACACTGGGAACTGCCTTATCCCAGTCTTTGCCCATGAACTTATAGCCGTAAGGAGGATCGGTTACGAGTAGATCAATAGAGTTGTCGGGAATTGTTTTTAGCTTTTCCAGGCAGTCCCCGAGGATGATCGTATTCAATGGAAGCTCTTTATTTTCATCTTCTAATTCAGAATCGACCTGATGTTGCTCTTCCTTCGACGATGTCGAGTCGCAACCCTGATTGTATGCATCAGCCTGTTTGTCGCTGAGAAGGGCCAGGATCTCAGCTTTGTGGTTTTTCATCTGCGCTATAAGGTTATCGGACATCACACCTTGTGGCGCTTTCCACTTAAGCTTGTCGCTCTCGACCCTTACCTCCACATTCAAGGTCTTCAGCGTATCGAGAAGAGCACGAGCCATCAGTTATATTTCCCCCTCTTCCCAAGCCAGATCTTCTATTACGGCTGGCTCACCTTGGTAACCGCCGCTTATTTCACTTTCGGACACTTCCCTTAATTCCAGGGAGTTATCCTGGGCTGCATCTGACTGGTCTGTGCGATTTGCCTTAAAAAATGATTTGTTATCGCTACATGACTGCCGGCCTTGCGGCTGATTCACATCAATTTTTCTAAGCGTTATGATCCGTTTGTCCGCTCGTCTTTCCCTCTCAATTTTTACACCCTTTTTCATCAGAAAGGCTTCAAGTTTCATTAGCCTGTTTGACAAACTATTCGGGCTTTTAGGCCACTCTTTGATCCTTTGAATGCTTTTTGGAACGATGTTCTTCAAGGATTCTAAAAGCTCGGAGTGCGTTCCGGACCATTCATCACGCTTGTCCATGAATTCGAGAACAAACGTTCCGGCCGGATCAGCGTCAAGTGCAATATCAATAAATTCAGAACGGTTACTCTCATACGCTTTAAGAAACATACCGTTGTCCCAAGGTAAAGCTGGCTCAGCAGCTACTACAAAGCGAGCAAAATCAGCCATCCGAGGAAGGGTTTCCAGCTTAACCTTGCCAAGATTACCCAGCGCTTTTGAAACAGCTTCACATAATGCTCCAAAAATGCTTGGCATTTCACGCTTCCAAACATCCTTGATTTCGCTTTCAAGCCTTCTTTTTTCTTCCGTTATATGTGGCAGATTGACGATTATTGCTCTATCCACCAAGTCATTTTGTGTTTCAAAGTTGGGAATGCCGCCAAGAATAATAGGCCTCATCGCATTTAAAATTACCTCAGAATCATTGGTGTAGAGTTTCCTTGACGCATATCCACCTCCAGTGGAAAGCCTACAAAAAGCGTCAGACATTCGTTGAGGCAAGGACGATATATTATCGAAACTTTGTACCCAGGACTTGCTTGCTGAAATTTGCAGGTCTCTTTCCGATCGCGGCAAAGTGCGCAGAATTGATACTGATGGGTCTATACAACTACGCAATATTTTTATTGTCGTGCTCTTTGAAGATCCTTGAACGCCATGAAGGATTAGTATGGGGAATGGAGCATCAGGATTCATAGCGCCAAGCAACCAGGATGTGATCAAGACAAAGGCCTCTTCATTTTCAATATTCAAGAAATTTTTCAGCGTTTTTAGCGATCCACCTTTGATAGGCTTTTGCAGTTCCAACATACCGGGTGTTCTTATGAATCTTGCCGGTGAATCAATACCTGAAATTACCTTCCAACCGTCAGCGGTAATTTTTACTTGCTCCCATTCCGAATTCACCAAATCGACATAAATGGCATCGTCTAATTTTACAATTCGATTAAAAACTTCTCGCTTCTGGCCAACGAGTAGCGCCAGCCATTCAAGTTCCTCTGATGCCTTTTTTATGTCAGCCTTACAGGGAAGCTTTCCTGTTTTCTGCAAAAACAGGTGCGCAAGCGACAGTTTGAATTTTTCGGTCCGTATAGGCCAAATTTCAAAATGATTCCTCACTTCAATGACTGCGTATGGAACGTTATTGGGTGTATGGAAAAGACGGGATGATTCCAAACCAAAAAGTCTTTGAGCCTTTAGCATCTTTTCCTTTAATGATTTTTCCCCAACATCGGCCTTTGGAAAGATTTGTGTGGTTTTAACAATTGCTGCTTCAGCCATAGACACCTCTTATTATAGTGCGGACTATACACACCACGCTTAAAAGACCAAAAAGTTAATATTTGGGTCAATTTTTTATTGGATAATTTAGTAAGCATGTGTGCATCCTTTTTATGTTGGTATACTTAACACCATGATGAACATGTCGGAGAGAGATGTCAAGAAAAAAAATCAATAATTTTATTTACAGAAATTCTAAAAAACATCGTCATCGTCGTCATTGTTTTAAATTATGTTAAATATCAATTGGTTGTTATGTGACGATGCTTATGACGATCTGACAGTTAGGGATATTCTGGCTGTTAGAGGTGTC
>SDBT01017558.1_pt1 | contig 11295 bp, 12 predicted proteins | sample 2277101 | NCBI WGS metagenome assembly SDBT01 (sample SAMN10404973, study PRJNA504765) | marine sediment metagenome | isolation source: marine sediment core GS10_PC15, 103 cmbsf | place: Arctic Ocean: Southern Knipovich Ridge | collected 2010 | reverse complement strand
TGGGCAAGAACTTTTTGATAAAAAATTACCAATGCTGGAAATTTTAGATATTCGCTTGCAGGTTCCGAGCAAAGTGCCGGTAATCGGTGGCCAAGGTTTGAGCATTTTCTTGAAAAACGTTCAGTTTGATTTTAATGATCCAGTAAAAAGTTTGGAAAGCATCGGTAAAGCATTGGCGAACATGTTCAAAAGTTGGATTGAAGGAAAAGACCCTGGTGAGGAGCTGAGAAAACAAGGATTGGATGCGAAAACTACCGGCGCTGACATGGCCGCAGTACACGCTGCATTGCCTAAAAAACCGCCGAGTTTAACAGATGCTGAAATATTGGCAAAACTACCTCCAGGGATTCAAGAAGCTCTCAAATGGCAAATTGAGCTGAAAGCATTGCGCAAAAAGACGAGAGAAGCTGAACGCGCTTGGCTTGAAGAAGAAAGGCAAAAAGCTACACAATCGCGTGAAACAATGCAAGAAGAAAGATACCGCCAACGTGAAGCTGCATATCAATCAAGAGAAAGAGGAAGATAGAAAACTATTGCGATTTATAAAGGTTTTTTGGTATTATTAAGTCAAGAAGTATCGTAATAATTTCTTCGTAATAAGTAATAATAGGAGAGAAAAATGAAGAAAAAAATGATAGCACTTATTGCTAGTTTGCTTTTGTCAGGAAACATTTTTGGTCTAATGGTTATTGATAATACGGATAATCCTGATTATATACGCTTTTATGCTCATATAGATTTGTATCCTAACATTGAATTAAGCGTTGAACCATTTCTTAATGGCTATGCACATGAAGGACCAGGTTGCTTGGCTGCTGGAGAAAGAATGAGTATTACCGGTACATCAGGAAAAATTAATGGGCAAGTCGTACATATATCAAACCCCTCTAATCGTTGCGCATTTAACTTCGTCATCAAAGTAACGCAAGACAAAAACGGTAAACTGAATGCGTGGCTTCAATAAGCTGACTATAAATTCAATCCCTTTATTTGAAGAATTATAATATATAATATATAGAAGAAAAAAATACGAAAATTAAAAAGGAAATAATATGAAAAGGAACAAAATCATTTCACTACTGACACTTTCACTCGTCGCTTTAAATAGCTATGCACTCTATTACCATATAGATAATACACAAAATAAGGATAGCATCCGTTTTTATGCTCATTTGGATTTGTGCAAAAACGTAAATGTAAATATCGCAGCTAAAAAAAACAAATATATCGACAAGGGAATCTGCTGCTTGGCAGGGGGTGAAAGAATGAGTGTTTCGGGCACCTCAGGAGCTATAAATGGGCAAACAGTAATGATTCCTAATCCTTCAAACCGCTGTACGGATAAAACGATGCGCATAATTGCAATGCAGAAAAATGGCAGGTTAATAGCACGTATAGAAACAAAAGCAGATGTGGAACAGAGAGAAAAAAGATATAGGGAATATAGAGAATATCAACACAAACAATACGAAGATTATAAGAAAACAAAATAATTGAAATTTAAAGAGCCCCCTTTAATAGGGGGCTCGCAGATCTCACAAAAAATTACTTATTATTGCCCGTATTCCATCGTCTTCATCTCTGTGCTAAGCATACGGTTTTGGCAACGTAGAGTGAAACTCGGGGGGCTTAAAGCCCCTTCTTTCGTTCTTTTAATATCACTGATTTCTAATGTATCCCCGAATCTGAGATTCATTGACTTGTCCAAATGTCTCTGCAAAATATCCATCCGCTCAAAAACTTTTACCCTCACCCAAATTCTTTTAAATCTGGAAAACTCATCATAGATAACTTTGCTTGTCATTCATTAAACAATTGAACCCTTATCTAACCAATACACGAATGTAGTCTTGTTGAATAAATTTATCCTCCTTTAATAACCGCAAGCGGTTTTACTCGTGCCACTTTTTTGGCTAAACCTGCGCGTGCAACCACATCAACCACATTGTCCACATCCTTGTATGCAAGTGGCGCTTCTTCAGCCAAACCGGGATCAGAATCCGAACGGATAATAATGCCTCGATGCTCAAGCTCTTCCCGAAGTTGAGAACCACGCACGGTTTTTTTAGCTTGCGAACGAGACAACCTGCGCCCTGCGCCGTGGCATGAAGAACCGAATGCAATTTCCATACTTTCCGTGGTACCGGTCAAAACATACGAAGACGTTCCCATGGTTCCCGGTATCAATACCGGCTGGCCAACAGATTTATATTTTGCAGGTATTTCTGGAAGATTTGGGCCGAATGCCCGCGTTGCTCCTTTGCGATGCACTAGGAGCGTTTTTTCTACTCCATCAATTTTATGCTTTTCCACTTTACCTAAATTATGCGAAACGTCGTATACCATATTCAGTTGAATACCGTTTCCCACAACTTCAGTAAACGCGTCCCGTACCCATTGGCCAATTAGATGCCGGTTTGCCCAAGCATAATTGGCAGCTGCTGCCATCGCTTTGTAATACTCTTGCCCTTCTGGGGACTCAAACGGTGCGTAAATCAATTCACGATCTGGCAAATCATAGTTCCATTCCGGAAGTTTTTTCATCATGATGCGCAAATAATCAGTGCAGGTTTGGTGCCCGAGCCCGCGGGAGCCACAATGGATCATCACCGTTACTAAACCTTTTTCTAAACCAAATGCTTGAGCGGCTTCTTGATCATAAATCTCATCTACTACTTGCACTTCAAGAAAATGATTCCCGGATCCAAGCGTACCAAGTTGATCAGCCCCTCTTTTTTTTGCACGTTCTGAAATCAGTTCTGGATCTGCCACTTCCATGCATCCATGCTCTTCGCAGTATTCAATATCTTCCGGCAATCCATAGCCCAGCTTGAGCATCTCTTTTGCGCCATGTTTTAATATTTTATCAAGTTCTGCTGGTTTAAAATCTAATTTTCCACCCTTTCCTACTCCGGAAGGAACTTTATGAAATAGTTCAGTTGCAATCTTTTGCATCATCGGTTTCAGCTCATCTGCTGTTTTATTTGCAACTAATAAGCGAACACCGCAATTAATATCGTATCCGATTCCGCCGGGGGAAATTACACCGTTTTGCGCAATGTCAGTGGCTGCTACGCCGCCGATAGGAAAGCCATACCCTTGATGAATATCTGGCATTGCAAACGCAGCTTTTTGAATCCCTGGCAACGTAGATACATTCACCAGTTGCCACAATGCTTTATCGCTAAGCACATCCTCCATCATCGCTTCGTTCATGAAAACAACTGCAGGAACTTGCATATCTTCGCGATAAGATGTTGGTATTTCGTAGGTTACATCATTAATTTTTTTTAAATCTTTTCGAATAATTTCTCCAGCCACTATTGCTCCTTAAATATCAAATACAATATCAGTTTGCCATTCCCCATCTATCTCTTTTATTTTTAAATCATGATGCGTAACGGCTTTCATTTCGACAACGCTAAAACCGGTGATTTTTACTCCATACAATTTTGCGGTAATTTTAGTATCAGTGAGCGAATAAATATCCACATCTAAATAAGCTTCATTATGCACATCCGATAAATAAAGGGCGTCAGATAAAAAATCAACAAGCAACGCTTCTTTATCAATCGATTCAACTTCCACATCATGCGTTTCAGGCAATGTTGGGCAAACTAATCGCCCTCCTTTTTCTTGGCACCCTTTTGCTTGCGGGCCAATCACTTGAAACATCCCGATCAAAGCATTTTTAAAAAGCTCTTTTAATGAGCTCCCATAAACGCGTATTTTAATATCAGCAGTATGGGGTAACTGCTCAAAATCTTTTGCCATACTCCACTCCTTTGCTTATGCTACATTAAAACCTTTGGAAAAATCATGAAAAATAATTTCTTTATTATAGTAAGTTTAATACTAGCACATTCTGGAATTGTATCACTAATGGGGTCATCTCTCGACAATGCAATTAACGCAATTTTGCAAAACAAAGAATGTGATGCTGAAGAACTAAAAGATTGGTTTGATCAGCATGACACGTCATTACCAAAATTATTATATTCAGCACATGAAAATGAATTAACTGAAAATCAAAAGCTCGAGCGTGATAACTACAGCTACGAATGGTATATCCGGGAAACTCCCTCTTTAGGAATTTTACAACAAACTTTAAATCAAATTCGCCTCATTCTTCACTCCAAAATGCCTTTTAGATTAGAAATGCCAGAAGATAATTATCTGTTCCATATTATTTTGCCTAATGTAAGTGATGATCATAAAAGAATACTTCTGCAACAGGTCCCCATTAGTGATTCGGAATTGTTATTAACTTATTATTTGCTTGAGCGTAAAGAAGCCTTAAAATATGCTTGGAGAAAAGTTAAACAAAAGTTCAATCTCAAAAAACCTCCAAGAAATATAGAAATGAAAGTTTTCAAAAATAAAAATGACTAAACATATTAAACATCTCTTGCGCCCCTTTATGCATTCCTCAACAACCTGGAAGCACCAACTTTTTTCACGGTGGGATTCTATTATGGGCAGTTTGGCCGCTCATACTACCATTGAAAAAATGTATAAAGATACAATTATTTTAGGGGTATATGATTCCTGCTGGTTGCAAGAACTTTATCTTCTTTCACCAACGCTTTTGAAAACAATTAACGAAAATCTAGACCATTCTCCTCTCAAACAGATACGCTTTAAGCAAGTGAGCAAAAAAAAACAGGTTCAACAGGCCAAGCCAATTGAAAAAAAAATAGTTCCTGTTTCATTAACACAAACTGAAGAAAAAGTGCTTGCAAGCATTACTGATGAAGCTATGCGTGTAGCATTAAAAGCGTTCCTCATTCGTTGCCACACCGAGAGGGAAAAATGAAAAAAATAATTTTTGCATTTCTCACCATCATAAACGTAAGTTTTGCTGATCAAAATCTGCATCGCTATATGTGGGCCAATTATCGCCAGTTTGGTGGCAATCACCAACAAGCTGCCAAATGGTATGATGAAATTCTTTCATCGGAAAAACCCTCAATTTACAGTAATAAGGGATATATCAATCTTCTTGCACAAAATAATAATTTTCAACGTATTGTTGAGCTGATTCCTAAACTTGATCACGCATTTGAGAAAGATCCTGAAGTTCAATTGCTTTTTATTACCGCATTAAAAAAAACCAAAAATATTGCACAAGCTGATGAACGGCTCATGAAATTGCATAATGACTTCAAAACGAATCCGGAGATTGTGTTCCAAGCTGCAGAATCTCTTATTCGGCGCAAAGAACTAAAAAATGCATTGAGCACAATAGATGAGTATTTAAATAGTGCACCACGCAGACCAAATAACTTTATTTTCTACTTTCTCAAATCACAAATTTACGCACAATTAAGTAATTACAAAGAAGCTCATGAGAATATAAAACTATGCCTTGAAGCGCATCCAAAGTTCCCGCAGGGATGGTTATTACTTGCCTTAATAGAAGAACAAAATGGCAAATTGGACAAAGCAATTGAAGGATATACATCTTACCTGGAAGTGAGCGGAAATAATAAACAGGTGGAACAGCATCTGCTTGGCCTTGTGATGAAACAAAAAGCAATGAGCCAAAAGAAGCAAGTAATCACCATTAATCGTTCCTGTTTTGAAAAAGCGATGATTCTTTTTGAGCGGCAAGAATATCGCGCTGCATTAGAACAAATTAATCGCTGTCTTGCTCAAAATGTGCGCACGCCGCAGCTTCGTCTTTTAAAACTAGAAATTCTTTCAGCTATAAAACAGTATGATTCCATTTTGGATTTATTAGTAACCTGGAGTTGCGAGGCTGACCAATCTCAGATTTGGCTAAAAGTATTGCATTTACTTTCTAGATCTCACCGAGTGCCGCACAATAGCGTTATTACCTCACTTGAAAAAATACACAGTAAAAAGCCGGATATGGTAGTTCCGATGCTCTATCTCGCTGATTTGTATAGTAAAGTAAAAAACAGTGATAAAGCACTCACATATCATGAAAAAGCAATTCCTCATATTGGCAACAAAGAGCTCAAAACACGAATTTTATATCAAATCGGAATCATCCAATATGAAAAACAACAATACGGTAAAATGGCGCAAACAATCGAACAAGCAATTGATTTGGGCACCGAGTATCCTCCGGCATTAAACCTTCTTGCCTATCATTATGCAACTGAAGAGAAGCAACTCAATAAAGCAGAAACATTAATCACGAAAGCCCTCAAGAAGGATAAGCACAATCCTCATTTTTTAGACACAAAAGCGCTGCTGCTTTATAAACAACATAAATACAAAGAAGCATTAGCTATTTTAAAACCAGTGATTAAAAAAATACCGAATGATAGCACCGCATTAATTCATTTATCTAAAATTTATCATAAGCTCGGTGATTATAATAACGCATGCCTTACGCTCGGTGACGCGAAAAAGTGTGCTATTTCACCATATGAAAAACAAACATCAACCGTACTTTTGGATCAATGGAAAAAATAAAACCAATTTGCTGCGCTACAGGATTTTCTGGCGGTCATATTATTCCTAATTTGCAATGGGCACGAGAGCAGCAGAAACAAAACGAACCTATTTTGTTTTTTTCGGCAAATAGTGATCTTGACAATAAACTTCTAAAAAATAACGTTGATTATCATATTCCTTTGCATCTACAAGCACCCTGCTGGTATCAACTGCCGATTTTTATTTTTAACTTTGTTTTTTCTTTTAGTAAAAGCTTTTATTATCTCAACAAACATAAACCGCAAGTAGTCCTATCGACTGGAAGCATCATTGCCCTTCCCGTTTGCATTGCTGCCTGGCTGCTCAGAATTCCGATCGAACTGTTTGAACTCAATGCCACTCCCGGCCAAGCTATAAAATGGCTTGCACCGCTTGCGAACAAAATTCATGTATGCTTTAGAAAAACAAAATCATGCTTTAATGAAAAAAGATGTATCTTCTCGCCCTATCCGATCAGATTCAAATCAAAATCGATTAGAGCCAAAATTTTTGCCCCCTCTGATCGCAAACTGATTTTTATCCAAGGGGGGTCCCAAGGATCAGTCTCTTTGAATAAAAAAATTAAAGCATTAATTGAAGATTATCCTGAAATTGCTCATAAAATAGCAATCATTCACCAAACAGGAACCATTGATACCTTTGATTGGAAACAGTTTTATAACAAACATAAAATACCTGCCCAACTGTTTCAGTTTGATCAAGAAATAGAAAAATATTATGCAGAAGCTGATTTAATTATTTGCCGTTCCGGCGCCGGGCAACTGTTTGAAGCATTATATTTTCAAAAGCCATGCATCACCGTTCCACTAGAAATCCCTGGAAACAACCATCAAGTTGAAAATGCTCAGGCAATGGCAAATGAATATCCAGAACTCATATGGCGTCCAAAAACAGGAACTGAATTAGCTGCCTCAGTTGGCCAATTTCTAGAAAATGGAACATTAATAGTACATCCTATTAAAAACAAAGAAAAACGAAGCAACGCAGAAATTAAACGCCTGGCAGAAGAAATTATGAATGAATATGCTGATGTATTTAAAAAATTAGCAGACAGCCCTAATATCTGTTCGACGATTTTTAGAAAACGCAGGAATAAATTATGATGAAATATAAAGAATATTTTGGAGAAGTAAAACATCTCGACGATGAAGCTGGAATTATGCATGGAGAAGTAATTGGCCTTAAAGATATAATAACTTTTCAAGGCAAAACAGTTGATGAATTGAAAAAAGCATTTCATGAATCAATTGATGATTACCTTACATGGTGCAATGAGCGAGGTGAAAAACCAGAAAAAACATATTCGGGAAATATACGCCTAAGAATGAATCCTGATCTTCACGCTTGTCTTGCCCTTGAAGCAGCGCGTCAAGGTATCAGCTTAAACGAGCTCATCAATGCCAAATTGAGAAAGTAATTTCCTTATTGAAGATCTGAGCATTTTAAGTTCTTACAAAAACCATGCTCTTTAAGCCATCGAGCAAGAGTCTGCGGTATATTTGGTTCAAGTTCAAAAATTTTTACCTCAGATTCATTATCTGAGTCATCATCTTTAGAATCATCTTCACTATCTTTTTTTTGCTTGCATACTCTTACGCCCAATTTGGTTGATTGCGCATTAAAATCCACTGCTTCAAACTGATCCGGATTGTCACTAATATCTTGAGAATATACAGTCTCATGTTCCATAAATCTGCTAGGTATATTTAAAAACTTTTCTACCTTATTTTCTGAAGTAGGATTTAGTAAAATAATCTCCTCTTTATAGACTAAAGCACATCTCAAGGAATTTGATACTGCTACATGTAGCGGCAATTTGGCCATTTGGTTCCCTACTTCTCTGTAGCCCCTTTTTTCTAGTACTTCAATAACGCAACTCCTATCAGAAGGAAGTATCGTACCTAAATCGCTGTATGGAATTCCAAAAGAGCCACAAGCCTCAACCTTTTCTTTTATTCCAAACAACCCCTGTTTTAAGCTTTTTACATTTATACATAGTCGCCTAGGTGAAGTGTAGTCTATATGAGCAATCCTTTTTCCATTTTGTGAAACAGCAATATTACAATTACATCCCGAGGTACAAATTGGTATTTCATATGACCCAAATGTAATACTCTTTCCTTTCAACTGGCCCGACAGTACTCTATTTCGTACTTTAACATGCACTGGCTGCTCACCATTTTTGTATGTTTCCATACGTTCTATAAATTCTTGATCGGTTTCTTCACCGGGAAAAGATAAAAAAAATGCGATCCGATCTTGTATTTTTTGAGGCAACCGAATTAGATGGTTTATTCTATTCGGATCTGGTTGATTTGGATCTTTTTTTTCCATACCATTGAGCAAACTCGTTATACAAATAATTAGTAGTGCAATTTTTTTCATACCAATATCTCCACCGCATCAGGATTATCTCGATAGCACATTTTACCACTTTTTTCATTGATGACAAAATAATAAATTCAGTTTCAAAAGCCATGCATTACGATCCCACTCGAAATCCCGGGAAACAACCATCAAATTGAAAATGCTCAGGCAATGGCTGATGAATATCCAGAATTGATGCAAATTGGAAAAAATGATCAAATATTTTGGGCTACTATTTTTACTTTACTGAAGGAAGATCGGAGCATTTTAGATTCTTACAAACTCCACGCTCTTTAAACCACTGTGCGAGTATTCGATAGTTATCAGTTTTTACTAGATCGAATAATGTTATTTTTGTCTCATCATTTTTTTGGCGCATGCGAATGCCGAGCTTACTGCATTGTGCATTAAAGTCCATCGCCTCAATAAAGCTAGATTGATCGATATGTAAATTTTTTGATGAGTAATTATCTTTGTTAAAATACCCAATTGCTAAGGCCGTACGAAAAGCAAATCCCACTATATTATAGGAATTTCCAATGGCTACGAGACGAGGTTCATCCTTAATCAAATAGTTTCCCTTTAGCCAAAACTTTTTATTTTTATAAATAGTATTAATCATAAAGTCTTTATCTGTATCATTAAGATGGGATATATTTACTTTTCGGTTGTGAAAAAAATCGTCAGAATGTTCTTTATATAATCCAAAAAACCACGATAATGGTTTCATCCGCCTCAATTTTGTACGATTATGCATCAATCTCATGCCGGCCACATGCTTTCCATTTTGCGATATACCAATTAGATCATACTTTTCACATAAAAGAATAAATTTCATTCCTCCAAAATTAATTATATTCTCTTCCACTTTTCCTTTAATTATTCCTTTATCAGTTTTCACATAAACTGGCTGCTTGCCATTCTCGTGAGTTTTAATACGCTCAATAAATTCCAGATCTGTTTCCTCACCACGAAAAGATAAAAATGATGCAATGTAACATTGTATTTCCAAAGGTAATCGCGCTAAATGATTTACACCGCTCGGATCTGGCTGATTTGGATCTTTTTTTTCCATACCATTGAGTAGACTGGTTATACAAACAATTAGTAGTGCAATTTTTTTCATACCAATATCTCCACAGCATCTGGGTTATCTCGATAGCACATTTTACCACTTTTTTCATTGATCACTACCGATCGTAATGAAGGATCAAAGGTAAACTGTTTTACTGGTGATAATATTTGGCGATTAAGTGCAAGCCAAATAGGAAACGCAGTTCGAATTGGATATACATTTTTGCCAATCGGCTCGTTATTATCGCAGCCAATGTAAATTGCTGTGGTCAACGTTGGTGTGGCACCGATATACCAGCAGGTACGAGAATCATTGGTGGTTCCTGTTTTATTAATCGCTTCGCAATCAATCCAGTTTCTATATAATTTTTTTGCTCGTTCGATGCCAAGCCCCAAAACTTTTGCAACTTGGCCATTCACATGCGAAGGTAAAATACGTTCTTTTTCTACCGTTTGTTTATAAATCTTGGTTCCCCATTGATTCTTTACCCATTTAATACAATGCGGTTCCACATATATACCATCATTTGCAAATACATTAAGCATACCGGCAGCTTGTTTGAGCGTAACATCGATGCAACCTAATGCTAATGAAGGATATGGGTGAAATGGGCCCGGAAGACGAAATCGTTTTGCAAGTTCGATAACATCTTGGATTCCTGTCTGCAGTAATGTTTTTATTGTCACAATATTATTCGAATGAGACAAGGCATACGCTCGAGTAATCGGGCCATTAAACTGACGATTAAAATTATTGGGAGACCAGACAGAATGATCTTGTGTAACCTCAATTGGTTCGTCTATTTCAACTTCTGCAAAATTCATTCCCTGAGAAATCGCAGCTGAATATACAATTGGTTTAAAAATTGAACCTAATTGACGGCGCGCTTGCACAGCACGATTAAATTTGGAAATAGCAAAATCCATACCACCCACAAGAGCTCTGATTTCACCGGTTTTAACGTCTAAAGAAATCAATCCACCATCAAGATTTTTTTTAAACTCTTCTCGTAAAATTTCACATTGCTTTTTAAACTCTTTTTCGGCGATTATTTGTGTCTTTTTATTGATAGTAGTTTTGATGAGCAAACCACCACTATATAAATCTTTCTTCCCTACGCGCTCTTCCAAAAACAGCCGTATCATTTCCTTTAGATGCAAGCCCCACTCTTTTTCTACTTGTTCTAGAATAGTTACCGAAGTAGCGCATGCTTTCTCATATTCATCTTGCGTGATAAATCCTAACTTACGCATTGAATGCAACATAACATTACGGCGCCGTTCATTCGAAAGTGGATTGAGGAGCGGGCAGTATTGTGCTGGGTTTCTAATAATAGTTGCCAAGCAAACCGCTTGATCAATCGTAATATTAGTAACTGTTTTTCC
>SDBT01017557.1_pt1 | contig 11295 bp, 8 predicted proteins | sample 2277101 | NCBI WGS metagenome assembly SDBT01 (sample SAMN10404973, study PRJNA504765) | marine sediment metagenome | isolation source: marine sediment core GS10_PC15, 103 cmbsf | place: Arctic Ocean: Southern Knipovich Ridge | collected 2010 | reverse complement strand
TGGAGCACCGGAGAAATCGATCAAAATACTCAGAGACTACGGGCATTCCCTGGGTATCGCCTTTCAGGTTGTGGACGATATCCTGGATTTCATCGGCACCGAGGAAGAACTGGGCAAACCGGTTGGCTCGGATTTAGCCCAGGGAACCCTTACCCTGCCGGCAATGCTGCTGCTGGAACGCTGCCCGGAAGATAACCCGGTGAAACGGCTCTTCGATAACAGAAACGACCAGGAGAACATCAAACAGGCGATAGAGCTGATTCGAAATTCACCGATAGTGGACGAGTGCTACACCGTGGCTTCAGAATACTGCGCCCGGGCCTGCCAGAATATCAACCAGCTTCCCGCTAATAGCAGCCGCGATGCCTTGCGGCAACTGGCCGAGTACGTGGTGGCCCGTAAAAGATAAGGGCCAGTTGCGTTCACTCCTCAACCCATACGCTGCCATCCAGATAGGTTTCTTTCTTACTGGTTGGCATTTCCTGCTTGAACTGGTCAATGGCATACTGACAGGCAGCAAACCCCTCGGTACGGTGTGCTGCCGCGATGGCAACGACCAAATTGATATCACCGACATTTAACCTGCCGACCCGGTGGTAAATGGCGACATTATCAACCGGCCACTTTCGCTTGATTTCGTCAGCGATTTCACGCAGTCTTTTCTCCGCTTTCCCGGAGACATCCTCATAGGCCACGGAGAGAACCCGCTTACCGCGGGAATGGTCACGAATCAGACCCACATAAGTAACGGCGCACCCACTGCTGCTTGCTTTGACCTTATTCACCACGGATTCCGGTGATATCGGCTGGTCTGTGATGGCAATCATATTTACTCTCCCGCAATTAGATATTTATTTCTTAGTCCAATGCGAATTACAGCTTAAAGGGATATAGTATTATAAAAAAAGAGGGGGCGTAGCCCCCTCTTAATCGTTTTTCCACGTGTTTTAATCAGGAGCCGCTGGTGTTTGTTTCGGGACAAGGCGGGGTACCATGGCAGGCTTATCGGGTTTGGGCGCCCGCTCAGCTTCACCAACCGGCTCGACCGGAACCGGCTTAAGTTCCACTTTATTCTTTTTCGCCGGTTTTGGTGCCGTCCCACCCAGAACAGCCTCCAGATCCTTCCCTTCCAACGTCTCCTTAGCCATAAGCTGTTCCGTAATCAACACTAACCGGTCCTTATACTCGGTCAGAATCTGTTGCGCTGTTTCGCGGGCTTCCTCGATAAGGCTATGGACCTCTTCATCAATCAGCTCGGCTACTTTATCGCTGTAATCCCTCTGTTCTGAAATCTCACGACCGAGGAAGATCATCTCCTCTTTGCGCCCAAAAGTACGTGGCCCCAGCTTATCACTCATGCCAAAATTGGTGACCATCGCCCGGGCGATCTTGGTAGCCTGTTCAATGTCACTCTGGGCACCAGTGCTCATTTCATTGAAGATAAGTTTTTCCGCCGTGTGCCCGCCCAGAAGCCCGGCCAGCATATCTTTGAACTGCGACTTCGTCAGCAGGTAGCGATCCTCAATGGGTAGCTGGCGCGTATGACCGAGCGACATACCCCGTGCCACAATGGAAACCTTGTGCACCGGATCAGCATTAGGCAGCATCTTGGCCACCAGGGCGTGCCCGGCTTCATGATAGGCGGTGATCTCTTTCTCCTTCGGGCTTATCTTACGGCTCTTCCTTTCCGGCCCGGCGATAACCCTGTCTACTGACTCTTCGAATTCACACATGCCAATGGCGTTCTTATTGCGCCTGGCCGCCAGAATAGCCGCCTCATTGACCAGATTGGCCAGGTCGGCACCGCTCAGGCCCACTGTACTCTTGGCCAGAACTTCCAGGTCAACGTCTTTATCCAGCGGCTTACCCTGGGTATGAACCTTGAGAATGGCGACTCTACCACTAATATCTGGACGGTCCAGAATTACCCTGCGGTCAAAACGACCGGGCCTCAGCAATGCCGGGTCAAGAATGTCCGGTCGGTTGGAGGCGGCCATAACAATCACGCTGGTATTGGTATCAAAGCCATCCATCTCCACCAGGATTTGGTTGAGGGTCTGCTCTCTCTCATCATGGCTGCCGCCCAGACCCGAACCGCGATGGCGGCCCACCGCATCAATCTCATCAATGAAGATGATGCAGGGAGCATTGCGCTTCGCCTGGTCAAAAAGGTCGCGCACCCTTGAGGCGCCGACGCCAACAAACATTTCCACGAATTCACTGCCACTGATCGAGAAGAAGGGCACATCAGCTTCACCGGCCACCGCTCTTGCCATCAGCGTTTTGCCCGTGCCCGGCGGCCCGACGAGCAGCACCCCTTTCGGGATGCGTGCGCCCAGCGCCTGGAACTTCTCCCGCGATTTGAGAAAATCAACCACTTCCAGCAGTTCCTGCTTGGCTTCCTCCACGCCGGCCACATCGTCGAAGGTTACCGTAGGCCGATTGGCCGGGAAGAGACGGGCACGGCTCCGACCAAAGCTCATCGCCTGATTATTTGCCCCTCTTGCCTGTCGGAAGAGGAAGAACAGCAGGCCGCCAAAGATGATAAGCGGCAGGAAGTTGAGCATCAGGCTTCCCCAGTTGATACCAGACGAGCCCTTGATATTCACCACGACACCTTCAAGGTTGAGTCCCTCGATCTCATAAACACTGGCATTGCTTTCCTTGAAAGCCTGTAACTCGGTATTATCAACCGTGGTGACGAGCAGCAGGTCGTCCTCCACCGTGATCTCGGCGATCTCCTTGTCCTGCGACATAGCAATTATGTCGCTAAGAGGTACTTCTTCAGGCTTGTTCGCCGACGGTAAAAGATAGGAGAACAGCGCCACCGCTGCCAAGAGGATAGCAACGTAAAATAAGCTACTCCTTTTCCAGCTAGGTTTCACACTTCACTCCTCATCCTGACTCTTTGCACACATTAAATTATACCACAATATATCATATCCTTGTATTCGCCGATAATCACAGGCTATTATAAAACGCCTGCAGCCGCAGTGCGTCTTCTTCCAGGTTTGGGCTTTCACATATCACCATGCCTTTGACATTATAATCTTTCAGCACACTGAGAAGCTCTTTATACTGAAAATCAGATTCCTCCAGGTTCAGGTGATTCATTTCCCCCTTCCGGCCATAGTTGATACCGGTGACGTGAATATGGATGTTTTCCAATGCCTCCTCGCCCAGACGTTGCCTCGTCTGGAGCAGGACAGCCTCAAACTCGGGATAGGAATTGAATTCTCCGGTACGAGCGTGCCAGTGAGAGAAGTCGAAGCAAGGCGAAACCCCTTCAAGTTCGGCACTGAGGTTTACCAGCTCCTCAATAGTGCCAAACTGGCTGCTTTTTCCGGTCACTTCCGGCCTGATACTTACCTGTATGTTTTCACGTTTAAGCTGGCTCAACACTTCACCAAGGTGTCTCTTTACTGTCTCATATACGGCTTCCGGCGCCTGTCCCATGTAAAACGCGGCATGAAAAATCACGCTCTCCGCATGGCAGAGAGAGGCTATGCGCGCCGTCTGCAAGATGCGGCCCTGACTGGCTCTTACCTTCTCAATATCCTGTGCATTCAGGTTGATGAAATAGGGGGCGTGGGCTGACAATCTGACACCGGTGCGAATCGCCGCCTCGCCAACCAGCCGAGCAGCTGCCTCACCCATCTTCACCCCCCGGACAAACTCGACCTCCATGCAGTCCAGCCCCAGCTCGGCAATGCGCTCAATGCCGCTTATGGTTGAAAGTTGCCGGGGACTCCGCGGAGTTCCCGCCGTTCCGAAGAGCAAACCAGCCATTTCCTTTTCATCCCCCAATATCACCGAGCCAGCGGTCGGATTCGAACCGACGACCGGCGATCTACGAATCTGTGTGCCAGTTTATCACGATGAGGTGTTATGCTCAAATTAGAACTAATATACCAATCCAGTATGTCGGTAGTCTGCGAGGCAATGGTCAAAAATATCAGCGGGTTCTAAAGTCCTCACTAATGAACCGTGATATTATAGTGAAAACTGGCTCGCCACACGAATAGGCCTATTATCTGCGCGCCAGTGGACCTCATTGCCTGAAAGCCTTTGGTAATAGCTGCAGTGTAGGATTTCTTAGCCTACTTTCCTAACTCAATAACCGCTATGTTATACTAAAAGTATGAAATCAAGGACTAAACTGTACTCCATGCTCTTGCTGCTGATAGTTGTCCTTTCTTCTGTCTTCAATCTCAGTTGTCAGTCGAAACCAGAAGATAAGAAGATAGACTTTTCCAATCTGGAACCAGTGAAGGCGGCTCCTCTGGAGTCTTCTGATGTAGTGCTCCGCGTTGCCTTCGCTGGAGTGCTTTCACCTGCGGAGACTCTGAAGAACTACAGCCAGCTGGTCGACTATCTGGGACAGGCGTTGCACCGACCGGTGGAGATTATACAAAGGAGCACTTATGCTGAGATCAATGACCTGATCAAGTCACAACAGGTTGACCTCGCGTTTGTGTGCAGTCTGGCATATGTGATAGGCAGTGCTGATTTTGGCATGGAATTGCTGGTGGTCCCGCAGGTAAACGGCGAGACAGTTTACTATTCGTATCTCATTGTGCCCGCTAAAAGTGAAGCGGAAAACATGGTAAATTTGAGGGGTAAGTCTTTTGCCTTCACTGACCCACTGTCAAATTCCGGACGACTAGCTCCTACCTATCGGCTCTACCAGATGGGGGAGACGCCGGATAGCTTCTTCTCAAAGTACACCTTCACTTACAGCCATGATAATTCTATCCGGGCGGTGGCGAAAGGTCTGGTTGATGGTGGAGCGGTGGATAGTCTGATCTATGATTACATAGTCAGCCATGAGCCGGAAATTGGTGCCAGAACGAGGATAATTGAAAAGTCGCCACCCTTTGGCATCCCTCCGGTGGTTGTGTATCCCTCGCTTAATCAGGAAATCAAGGCGCGGTTACGCAGCCTCTTTCTCAATATGAATCAAAACGAAAACGGCAGAAACATCCTTGATGGTCTTCGTATAGAGCGCTTTGTCATGGGTAATAATGCTTCCTATGATATGATTCAGAGCATGGCGGATGAAGTGGGGTGGTAGCACAGTGGAACTGGATAAAATCTGGGCTCGGTTCTGGGCTTTCGCTGGCGGGGTAAGTGTCAGCTTTAAGATCATGGGCATCGTCCTGGTCCTCATCATGATCTTTGGCCTGGGGATTACCTTTCAGGTGCGCAATAGCCTCACCACTACCCTTACCCATGAGCTGGAGAAGCAGGGAATTGCCATTGCTAAACATATAGCCGCCCACAGCACAGAGCTAATCCTTACTGGAAACCACTATGATCTCTATCATGTAGTCATGGATTCTGTGGAAAATGAGCGCGCCGTACGTTATGTACTGGTCTCAGACATTAATGGCAACATTATCACCAACTCTTTCAATGGTGGTATTCCTGTTGGGCTCACCACGGCCAACCAGATAGAAGCCGGCGCCAAGTCACAAATCGTGAGGCTGGATACAAATGAGGGTCTGATACTGGATATCGCCGTGCCTATCTTTGGTGGCAGAGTCGGAATAGCGCGCGTAGGCATGTCCACTCACTCTGTGAATGAAATGGCGGCAATCATGACCAGACGCTGGCTTTTTATCACCGGCATAGTTTCTGCGGTAGGCCTTCTGGCCGCTTATCTCCTTACCTCAGTACTTACCAGACCGATCAAACGCCTGGTGGAGGTGACTAAGGCCATCGCCAGGGGAGATCTCAAGCGCAAGGCGCCGGTCTGGGCTCACGATGAGATTGGGAGGCTGGGGGTGGCTTTCAATGTCATGACAGAATCCCTGGACAAGTCACGTACAGAGAGTGAAGCCTTTCAAGTTGAGCTAGTAAGACGTAATCTCGAGCTATCGGCGCTTAATGCCATTGCCACCGAAGTAAGCGGGTCACGCGAACTTACCGATATCATGCTCCGCTCGCTGGTCAAGGTACTGGGCTTTGTCAAATTGAAGGCAGGGTGGGTGAGCATTTTGAGCGATAACGGAGAACGTGCCACTACCGTTTGCCACACAGGATTGTCTCCAGACGTGGTACTGAAGATAGCTAACTCCGACCTCTCCGCTTGCAGGTGCCAGGAAGCTATTGACAAAAAACTGCCCACCGTGGTTATCGATAGTGAAAGCACCTGCCCAATTCTTCATGGTAAACTTGCCGATGGAGAGACCATATGCTGCCATGCCACCGTGCCGCTCATTTCCAAATCGCACGTCCTGGGTCTGCTCCACATTGTCAGTTCGGAGCCAAGCCATCTGACCGCGGAAAATATTCATCTCCTCAGTGCCATCGGGTACCAGATGGGGGTGGCCATTGAGAATGCCGATCTCTGGGAGAAGCTAAAGCGCAAGGAAGAGATACGCGGTTACGTGCTTGAGCAAATTATCTCAGCGCAGGAATCAGAGCGTAAGCGTATCGCCAGGGAACTGCATGACCAAACCGGACAGTCGCTCACCTCACTCATGATAGGTTTGAAGACGATGGAGACAGCCCGCCGACAGGATATTCAGCAGAGAATTGCCGACATGCGCCAGCTCACGGCGCAGACGCTGCAGGAGGTGCATAACCTGGCTCTGGAACTGCGCCCCAGTTCACTGGATGACTTAGGATTGGTCGCAGTGCTGAAACAATATACCGTAGAATATGCAGAGAAATTCGGGATAAATACGGAATTTCAGGCCATCGGCTTTAGCCAGCGGCGGCTTTCCCCGGAGACGGAAATTGCGATATACCGCATTGTGCAGGAGGCACTGACCAATGTAGCGAAGCATGCTGAGGCGAAGAAAGCGAGCGTCCTTCTAGAGGTGAGAGACTCATCCGTCGTGGCCATTGTGGAAGATGATGGCAAGGGATTTGACATCAAGCAAGATTCAGACTTAACTAGCGTCAAGAATCAACTCGGTCTCTACGGCATGTATGAACGCGCTAAACTCATTGGCGGGAGAATTACCATTGAATCGCAGCCGGGTATGGGCACCACGATATTTGTGGAAGCGCCTTTGTCGGGAAACGGGAGCCAATGAAAAAGATACGTGTTGTACTCGCGGATGACCACGTTATGCTACGCTCTGGTCTCAAATTGCTTCTCAATGGTCAGATGGATATTGAAGTGGTGGGTGAGGCCAGTGATGGCACTGAGGCCGTCAGCAAAACTGCCGAGCTTAAGCCAGATGTGCTCCTGTTGGATATCACCATGCCTAATATGAGCGGCATTGACGCCCTGCGGACTATCAAAGAAAAAAGCCCATCCATCCCCATCCTCATCCTGACCATGCATGAGAACGAGGCTTACCTCCTGGAAGCGCTGAAGGCGGGCGCTTCCGGCTACATTCTCAAGAAGGCTGCTGATAACGAACTTATGAGTGCCATCAGGGCCGTCTATAGCGGTGAGGTTTTTATCCCCTCTTCGCTGACCAGGTCTGTGGTAGAGGAAATGGTTTCCGGCAGCGTTAGCCGGCAAGAGAGTGTGGATAATGACCAGGAGCAGCTAAGCCCGCGTGAGCTTGAGGTGCTGACTCTGGTAGCACAAGGCTACACCAATCAGCATATAGCTGACCGTCTTTACCTGAGCGTGAAGACGGTGGAAACCTACAAGGCGAGGGTAATGGAGAAATTGAGCCTGGGCAGTCGGGTTGAGCTTGTCCGTTATGCTCTCCAGCACGGGTTTCTTAGCAAAGATGAGCACACCTCTCAATAACAACCATCATTAAGAGCCAACCATCTTTCCTGCCTTCTTCTTTTCCTGACAGACTTTCCAATAACCTTCATGGAATTCTCTGACAGGTGCCGGCGCAAAATCAGGGATTTACCTTCTAGCCACATGCGGTCGTATTCACGATAATTTACTCAGAGAACCTTAATAGTATTTATCTTTTATCCGTAATACACACCACTCAGGCCAAATGATAAATCTCATAAGAGGTAATAAAAATGGCAGAGAAAAAATCAACCGGTGCGAGCTTCTATGTCTGGATAGCGATAATTGCCATCGCTTTGGCAGTAGGTATCTGGGGCACGATCACATTATTAGTTGACGGTCATTCTACCACCGGGGCCAATTCCCAGATTCCCTGGGGTATCTTTGTTCCCGGCTATGTTTTCTTTGTAGCGGCGAGCGCGGGATGCGTCATCGTGTCACTGGGTTATGCGCTCGGTATAACCAGGCTTGAACTGGTAATGAAAAGAGCCATATTTCTCGCCATTGTTACCCTGGTTGCTGGCGGTATTCTCATATTCCTTGACCTGGGTAGTCCACAGAAAGCGCTCTACTTTCTAATCTCACCTAACTTCCAGTCTCCTATGTGGTGGATGAGTATCTTCTACATTTTGCTTTATCTGACATTGCTGTTAATTGAATTCTACTTTATTCATACGCATAACGTTAAGAAACTCCGTATGCTCAGCATTATCGTGGCGCTGTCTGCCATTGCGGTTCACTCTACGCTTGGCGCAATATTCGGCTTCGCTTTTGTAAGAACCTACTTTGGTGGAGCCTTCGCCCCGATCTATTTCATATTAATCGCGGTGGTTATCGGCACTGCGCTGCTGCTGTTCGTTACTATTCTCCAGTATAAATTTACCAGGACGACAATGAGCCGAGAGTTACATAAGCTCGTATTAGACCTTGGTAAGTTCCTGGGGGTGGTGGTGGGCGTAGCCATCTTCTTCACAATATGGAGGGACCTGGCCGGAATTCGCAGTACAATCGCGACAACCTCCCTAGCTTACGAGCATATCCTCACCGCCTGGTGGTACTGGGTGATTGTAATCTTAATGGGTCTGATAATACCGCTTGTTCTCATCTACAACCCTAAAACGAGAAACCTGAACGGCATAATTGTTTCTTCTATATTAGTGCTTGTCGGCATGTTCGCTGCCAGGGTGGAGTTTACCATTGGTGGCCAGATAGCACCGGTCGTTGCGGATTTAAAGCACCTGGCTTATCCCTTAGGTAGCTATTCGGTAACCTTTGTCGAAATTGCCGTAATGATATTTGCCGTGGCGGTGGCTGCCATGCTCTACACCATCGGTACCAGGACTCTATCTCTGGAACAGGTACCAAAGCATGATGAACCTTAGGCAAAGCTAATGACCCGGCTTAAAGGAGAAATAATAATGGATGGATCGAAGCTCAATAAAAAGATTAACCGCCGGGATTTCCTCAAGGCTGGCAGTCTGGGAGTCGCTGCCGTCGTGGTGCCCACTGTCACCGGCAGGCTAGCTTGGGCCAGCGAAAACTCGATGCTGGATGGCAAGCGGCTGGCTATGGTCATCGACCTGCAGCGATGCGTCGGTTGCGGCGCCTGCATTATCGCCTGTAAGAGTGAAAACAATATTAAACAGGATGTAGCTTGGGCTAGCCGAATCAGCCGTACTGTTGGTCAATTTCCCAATGTCCGGTATGAATATATCCCCACTCTCTGTAATCACTGCGAACGGGCGCCATGTGTAAACGGCTGCCCCACGACAGCTATGCACAAGGCCGGGGGGAATATCACCATGCATGATCCGGATAAGTGCATCGGCTGCCGATATTGCATCATTAACTGCCCTTACGGAGTCATTCACTTTAATGAAGAGGAAGAACATCCTTTTTGGCATGATGACAAACCGCTGGTTGCAGGCGGTACGCCTTCACCCGCCGAGGTCTCCCAGAAGGTTGGGGGGAGAGTACTTCCCTATTACAATCCAGCCAGGGAGCTTTCCAAGTCGGGAACCGGCATCCGGCGCCGGGGAATCGTGGAGAAATGCACTTTTTGCGACCACCGGGTGGTCAAGGGGGAATTGCCTTACTGCGTGGAAGCATGCCCGGCCAACGCCAGGGTATTCGGCGACCTGAATGATCCGAATAGCGAGGTGAACCAGATTCTGGGGAAATTCTCATCCTGGCGACTTAAAGAGGATTTGGGCACCATGCCGAAGGTATTCTACGTGAGATCGTTCAACCCGGGAACCTACAATGGAATAAAAGGTTCGGTATAGGGCTGGTAAGGAAAGAATGGGCTTAACAAATTATATTGACAGCAGGGGGAACAAGATGAAAATGAAAGCAAAGGGGTTGACCCGCCGTAAATTCATGAAAACCGCCGCGGCAGCTGGTACCGCGGTCGCGTTAGGGGCCACGCTGAACCCCGCCCTGAAGGCCTTTTCGCAGACAGACAGCGCCGACTATACTGTAAATGGAGAATGGCGCCCCACCACGTGTCAGGGATGTACCTCCTGGTGCTCCGAGCAGGTTTACGTCGTGGACGGCAGGGCCATTAAAGTCCGCGGCAACCCTAATTCCAAGGTTAACGGTATTGCCAATTGCCCCAGGGCACATCTGGGCCTTCAGCAGGTTTACGACCCTGATAGAATCAAAGTCCCCATGAAAAGGACCAACCCCAAAAAGGGCAGAAATGAAGACCCGAAATTTGTTCCTATTACCTGGGACGAGGCACTCAATACCATTGCCGACAGGATAATGGAGCTGCGAAATAACAACGAAACGGAAAAGTATGCTCTCTTTAGAGGTAGATACTCGTATATGAGAGATATCATCTACGACCGCATGACTAAAATCATCGGCTCCCCCAACAACATATCCCATAGCGCGATCTGCGCCGAGGCTGAGAAGTTCGGCCCCTATTACACCGAGGGGCTCTGGGATTACCGTCAGTACGACATTCTGAATACCAGATATATCATCCTCTGGGGTGCCGACCCGGTGGCAGCTAACCGGCAGGTCTCCTACTACATGAGCCGGTGGGGTGATGTGCTCGACCGGGCGCATGTAGTCGTCATTGACCCTCGACTGTCAGTATCGGCAGCCAAAGCCGACGAATGGCTGCCCATTAAACCCGGCGAAGACGGCGCTTTGGCCAGCGCCATCGCCCACGTAATTTTGACCGAAGGGTTGTGGAACCGCGAATTCGTGGGTGATTTCAAGGATAACGCCAACAAATTTGTGACGGGACAGACGGTGAATGAGGCCGATTTTGAGGAGAGCTACACCTACGGGTTGGTCAAATGGTGGAATATCGAGCTCAAGGATAAGACGCCGGAATGGGCTGCCGAAAAAACGGGTCTGAACGCAGCGCAGATAAAAGGCGTTGCCATCGGCTACGCTAAAGCCGCGCCCCAGGCTATCTCCTGGGTAGCTCGCGGGCCGGTTATGCAGGTGAGAGGCGCTTACACCAGTATGGCGGCGCACGCGCTCAACGGTCTGGTGGGCTCTGTTGACAACATCGGTGGCACATTGAAAGCCAACAAAGAATACACCCAGTCCTTCCC
>SDBT01017556.1_pt1 | contig 11296 bp, 23 predicted proteins | sample 2277101 | NCBI WGS metagenome assembly SDBT01 (sample SAMN10404973, study PRJNA504765) | marine sediment metagenome | isolation source: marine sediment core GS10_PC15, 103 cmbsf | place: Arctic Ocean: Southern Knipovich Ridge | collected 2010 | reverse complement strand
CTCTACCTTCAACCACCAAAGCATCATGTCCTCGTGATTTCCCATAAGGAAGACACACCGTTGGTTTTGGTTCAACTCGGTGAGGTAATCAATAACCCCTTTGGAATCAGGACCACGGTCTACATAGTCCCCAACGAAGACTAAGGTATCGTCGGGTTGGAAATCCTCCTTGCTACGCAAAGTCTCGACGATTCCGCGTAACTCCTTCAGACACCCATGAATGTCGCCGATGGCGTAAGTACTCATACCGTATTACTTTCCTTCGACATGATCATTCTCTACGCTGCGAGGATGAAACGCCCGGGCTGCGTTTCCGGCCCAAGTTTTAGGGCAAGCTCGGGTGTTGTGGGTCTTGGAATGACAGAAGGTGCAGAACATCGTAGCTCGCGACGTGGATCCACCGCATGTCTTAGGGCAGAGTTGGACGTTATGCTTCTTACTTCCGCAGAAGGTGCAGTACATTACTACCCCTTCTCCATAACCGCGACAGAAAAGTATTCACCCTCCTCCGTGACGAACTCGGCCCTACCGGAGTTGGGGTTCTTAGCCAACATTTGGTTGGACAGTGATTGGATGAGGGTTAGAGCCTCGTGCCGGGTCACCCTCAGCATGAAAGTGGGGCGTCCCTCGATAGAGGCCTTTCGGGGGTATTTTTTCAGGATCATGAGAGCTTCAATCCCTATTTGTCAAACTCGGCAAACACGTGGTTGCCGATGCGGTCGTAGGCTCCTCGTAGCACTTCGTAAATACTTCGGACAGCCCGGGTCAGCACGTCTCCGATGAGTGACCCGATCATGCTGAAAGGCCAGTGAGCAATCCAACCCATGATCCTCTCCGGGTTATCCTTAGCAAAGGAGTCATGCGGTCGAGTGGGCTTAGGAGCCGTGTCAGGGTGACCTGGATTGACTAGGACGTCTCTGATGCGCTGCCATCGGTCAATGTCGCGCTCCAAGCGGTCCCTCACCTTGAGTAGGTAGAAGTACCACTTCACTACTGACCAGACACCACCAGCCGCGAAGTAGAAGATCAAGAACTTGGCGATCTCAGCCAAGTTGGCCCAAGTCCAAGCAAAGACATTGACGTCCCCGCCCAACCAAGCAACCAAGCTGGTTCCCAAGATAAGAAGGAAGGTAGCCCAACCAAAGCATTCACTTTCGGTCAAGACTACGTCGATGACGAACAGGAACATCAAGGCTCCCATCCACATCCAAGGCAGGGCGAAGAAACCCATGAAGAAAACTATCGCTAAGTCCACGTTGTTTTACCTTTCCTTGCTGGCGAGCAAGTCATTCATTTTTCGCTTCTCACGAGAACTCCCCTTGGTGGAGATCCCAGGTACCTTCTCCATGGGAAATACGGGGTTCCCCTAGCCTGGAGCGAAGTAATCCATGTGGGCCCGCTGCGGCCCGGTTCGAGGTCAGGAAGAATGGGTCAGATCTTGGTCCCAATCCAGCGGAAAAAGAACGATTAGTGATGATCTGGAGCATCCCGTGCGGAGCCACGCTCCGATGGTACTCATCCTTGATCTCTCCCTCGGGGTCCCCTTCCCACAGGTTTCTCCAATCCTCCAGGTTCCCGAGGTTCTTCTCAGGTATGACATGAAGGGCAAACACCCAGCCGATGCTAGCCTTACCAATGTGTAGAGGTTCGTCACTTCGGCCACAGGCGGTACAACTTGAGTCGGATGGGTACCAGTAGTAATTAGTTCCCATTATCTTTCCCTTTCGTGAGGCGATCTAGTTGTTCTCGAATGTAGCAAGGGAGTCTGCCTCTCTCGCAACACGGTTCAGTTCGTCCACCACCCAACTAAGATCTCGGTACAGCCGGGCATCTTCCGGTTCCATGTGATCATTGCCGACCAGACGGATAGGTTTCTCTCCATCCGTTTCGTACAGGCAACAGAAGACGTCTCCGAGGCTGCGTCGCTCGTAGCGCTCTTTCATCTCTTCCGCCCCGGGATAACCAGCTTCGATAGCGTCCACATTGGAGACCACAATGTATCTGTTCATTGTTCCTTCCTTCTTTGGCTAAAGATATTGGCCTACGACTTCGTCGTTCTTCTTAGGCTCCCAACCATCTTCACGAGCCAAGCGGTAAACCTCAGCCAAAGTGTTACACTCCTGGCGTTCTAAATCCTTTCCAGTGAGCCGAGCATAGATTTCACCTGCCTGTTCCGCCTCCAGGACGTCTACGAAGAGGTGAGTGCAAAGGCGTCCAGCTCTGAATATCGCTTTGTCCAAGTTTATCCTCTCGACATTAGTGGTGGCGATAATTCTGACATCCAGCATTTCGCCCAGAATACCGTCACTTAGGTTGAGGATTTCTGATAAGGCCTCCAGACTTCCATTCCTTCGATCAACTAAAGCCCGATCGGCATCTTCGATGATCAGGATGAGGGGGCGGTCGAGACCGCGGGCGTTCAGCAAAACGGGGAGGAGGTTTGGGCCCGACAGCTGATGGAAAAGAGTGTTGGGCACCATGAGGAAGGTAGCCTCGACTGAACTGATTATAGAACGCACCAGGTAGGTCTTTCCCGTTCCCGGGGGGCCATCAATAATAACCATCCTACCACACGGGTCCTTGGAGTCCAAGCAAGTTAACAGATGCTCGTAAGACGCAACCATCTTGGGGTTGTAGTTAAGTGGCTCGAAATTGGTGTTACACTCACCAATCGCCCTGGTCTGCAAACCCCCTGATCCCGACACCAGAGACAACAATTTATTCTGTTTGGGCTTCTTCACTTCCACCCTTATGTCATCGATAATCCTAACCACTTGATCCCTGTCCGATCCCACCACATGGACCTTCGTCTGGTGTAATCCATGCTCCAAACAGATGTAATGCTCTCCGAGAAGGAAGCTGGAGTTCTTCAAGCTGGGTTTTCTATCTGACCCCTGGTATTCTTCCTGTTGGTAAAGTTGCCTGGCTCCCAGCCCCAGAATGTTTTCTACGAGTTGGCTAGAAACATCTCGGTCCTCATCTATGGAAAGGTCTGAAATGGAGATGGTATATGTCGCAGTATGAACGGGTCTACCCTTACTCAAGTAATACTCGACGGCATCCAAGTAAGATCCGCCGAAGGGGTGAGTCCAAGGGGCCATTGTCATCAGTTCTCGACGCCAGCTCCGAGCGACGCGAGATAGTCGGCCTACGAAGGTAGCTCCTGGAAGTCTATAGCGAGAACGTAAGAGATTGGGAAAGACATCTACATCACAAAGGGCCTCTGGGTCTTTATTAAGGAAAGATGCAGATTCGTCTCCCGTTCGATTCCAGAAACTTACCCATGGCATGTCTCTCATGTTAACTCTCCTTCAACCATTCAGGGGGGGGTTCTATTTGGTCCTACTTGGGTGATTCATTCCACACGTGAACTACATCACCAGGCATGATGGGGAATCTGAAGGCGAACCGGTCTGGCCTGGCTATAAAATAAACGTCATTGATCCCTACTCCGGGAGCCATGCCGTTCAACTGTAGGACGCCGTTAACGAAGACAGAAACGTTTTCCACAAAGTCTCGGGGACCCAGAAAGGAAACCCTATTCCCTCTAACCTGCCAACCCGGGTCTAGGTGGCGCAGGTCTACGGTCGAGCCTGCTAGCGACGCTTCTCCAGTCCTGATCAGTTGCATTTTCTGTGTCTTGGCCGGATGACCGTGGCATCCACATGTAGGGCAGAAGCTTTCGTTTTCGTTAGGTTGCATTTACTGACCTCCCCTTTGAACGAAATCGCGTACAAATGCTTCCGCATCAGTTTGTAAGATCTCATCGATCTCATTTACGAGGCTGTCAGCATCGCTCTGCTTGCTCTCCTCGTTCTCCTTGAGGGCAGCATCGATCTCGTCAACGGTTTCATTGGCCGATCTCTTGGCCTTGTCCGCAGCCGGAGTCAGATCCTTGAGCTTCTCTTCGGCTGACTCAGTTGTATCTCTCTCAGCCGGTTTCTCAACTCTTTTCTGTGACACTTTTCTCTACCTCTCTGGCTAGGACGGTTGAAGGAATAACTTCCCAAGAACAAAGCAGATCCGTCGGCAAAATTTTCCACTCGGTAGTTAGGAAAGCTTCGCTGTGGATAACGTTGACCTTCATGATTCTGTCGGAATTACAGCGCCTACCAAGATCAACAGCCTCTCCGCTTCCCTTCCAGGACTTGGGACGAGCGAAGAGGTTCTTTTTCCTACAGCAGGCCCTGATAGCGACCTGTATAGTCATCGCGATTTCTCCCTCCACTACTCTGCGTACAAAAAAGGGGCCCCGGGATCTCTCCCAGGGCCCCTTTCCGTTCTGGTGATCGCGAGCCTACGCGGCCGGCGTTCCCTCCTCGAACGGGTTCTTGCCTTCGACCGGGGCGGACGTTGCACCCATGTCGGTTCCGGTCGGCTGGCCAGCACCGGCAGCAGCGGCATCGATCCGCTCCTGCAGGGCCTTGGCCTCGGCGATGAGCTGGTCCGGCGAGGCGTTCTTGTTGGAACGTCGGCCGAACTGCACGATGTTCGCCTGGAGGTTGATGAACTCCCGATACTCGACCGGGTTGGAGCCTTCGATCTTCTGGCTCTCGGCGATGAACTCCCCGGCGCAGGTCACTTCCGTGCCCTTGTCGAGGTACTGCGCGACGCGCTTGGCCAGCTCACCCCAGCACACGACGGGGATGAAGTTGGTGCGACGCTCGTTGCGTGGGCGGCCGAGGTCACCGAGGCGGGTGACGGCGACACGCATGAAGCAGCGAGACCCCTCGGTTCCGTCGCCCTTCTTGTACATCTTGAGAATTGGGGCGCCGGCGAGACGGCCGACGATCATTGCGTGATTGTAGTCCATGGCTACCTTTCTTTTCTGGTGGTTGATCCAGCTGGATTACCGGTATGTCCCCACCGTGGGGACGTGTCTTTCACGAAAAAGGAGAGAATACGTCTAAGGTCCTCCCTTCAGAACCGGAAAAGCGGATAGGCTCCCCCGATAGAGCTGGGTAGCTCTACCGAGGGAGTTCTAGAAGCTACTCCGAGAGGGTGAACTCCACACGCCGGTTGGTGGGTTCCCGTCCGGGGGTATCCACCGCTAGCCGGGTCTCACCAAACCACACAACTTCGATCTGATCTGCATTGGCGCCATTGGCGAGGAAGAAATTACGAGCCACCTCAGCTCGGAGCTGAGAGAGACCCATGTTGTAATCCTCGGGGCCTGAGGCGTCCGCATGCCCCGCTACGGTGAGCGAGGCGGTGGGGGTCTCGACCATAAAGGTAGAGACTGTGCGGATCGCGACCATCGCTTTTTCGCTCATCTCGGCAGAGTCGTGAGCAAAGAGCGCCTGGGTCGTCACCAGAGTTCGCAGCGAGCTGATTGCGGCCTGAGCTTCGGGAAAGCTCACTGGCCTGACCCCATCCGGAGCGGATGTGGGGCAGTAGTTGACCGCAGTGTTACTGGAACCACGATTGGACCAGTGGTTGGTTTGAGTTGAGACACAAACCCGAAGTTGGGGAAGGCCGGTCTCATCGGCCGTTCGAATCACGATACCATGAACTGGGGTACCGGCGAATGCTACGCTGGCGCCACACACAAGTATGAGCACCAGCAGCAGCGCATAGGTAAGGGGTCGCATCATCGGTCATTCCTCCTGAAGTGAGGGTGAAGGGGCGAGGCTTACGCCCCGCCCCTGTCAGGTTTCCCTAGCTTACCAGATCCAACCGAGGACACCACCGATGACCGGGATACCACGCAGGAAGCCGCGGATCCCGAGGTGACCCCGAGAGTCAGCACGTGCCATTTCGGCCATCAGGTCGACCATCTCGTCGGCAACTTTGGCGTTCCCACGAGCCGCTGCGGTCTCGGACACGAGAGCAAGGTTACAGTACGGGTTGGTCCTGGCGACCGCCGCGCCGAAATCCACGCCCTGAGCTGAGATACCTGAAGAGCAGGCGCTCGCGGAGACCGGAGCCGCGGAGCTGACGGGGTTCCGCTCCTGTGCCTCATAGGTGGTCACGTCATGCGAGTCGATGTAGCCAAACTGACCCTGCTTGTTCTCCTGGTCCTGGTACTGCCCCTGCTTCTGCTTCTGGTCTTGGTCGGAGGTGGCAGTGGGACTCAGGACATCACCATAGTCGCCATCGCTATCGCTGTCCTCGTCGTTGCCGAAGTTCCCGATCTGGACACCGGAAGTGGGGCTGACAGTTGGACTGAAGGTCGGGCTGAGAGTTGGGCTGAAAGTCGGGCTGATAGTCGGAGAGACCGTCCCCGTCTGGGTCCCGGTGATCGACGTCCTGATGGTCGGAGAGACCGTGCCGGTCTGGGTACCCGTGAAGGTTGGCGAGATCGTCCCACTGACGCTCCCACCAGCGCCACCTGCGTTACTGGTGCTGTTGTCCACGTTGTGGGTGTCCTGACAGTGAGCGCCAGAACAGGACGGGCTTTCGCTGTCGGAGTCTTCATCATAATCGGCGAGCACCGGGGTGCTAAGGAAGAACATCGCCAGAAGCGTAAGTAGACTGATTCTCAGTCGATTCATTGCTGGAGTCTCCTTGAAGAGAAGAAGGTTGGTTGCCCCAACGGAACCACATCTATTGGGGCGGGATACAGCCGAGGTTCAGGTAGTGAATAAATCTTCGTCTGGGGGAGTAACTGTGGAATTCTACGGCTCCTTGGGATCGTCGGGTTTTGGACCACCCATGCGGGCGATCCAATCCACTCTCGGATCGTTGTTCAACCCAGCTTCCAGGGCTGAGCGAAACTGCCTCAGGATCCCAGATCTGTCCTTAGCCTCGATGATAATCAAGGCTTCGATGTCCCGTCGAGCTTCAGCGACGGGGACGGCATAGAAGAGAGACTGGTTCGTAGTAGCTTTGAATTGCTCGCGCAGGAACCTCAGCATCTCGTCACCCGGGCCGGGTTCAGTGACGTCGCCACTTAGAAAGCTGGCCACATCCATGTTAACGAGCAGCCTTCTAGCCTTGGAGAGGGGCATTTTCACGTAAAGAGAGTTCTTGCGAAGGCTGGCGCCGAACTCCCTCCAACTTGGGTCGCACAAATCTAGACCGATCAACTCAAATCCTCCCAATGGGTGACCACCTCGAGGTAATCAGACGCCAATGGACGCTCCGTAAACCGATGCGTCCACACCCTAGCTAAGGCTCCCACAGTCATATGGGGCAGGGCGGGTGATATCCACAGCTCAAACACTTCTCCGTTACAGCATTGGAAGATTACGAGTGTGCTGGCATCGACGGTGCCAATTTTTCTGGCTCGTCCAACTAGCTCCATGAATCCTCCCGGAGGAAAGAGGGGCCCTCTTCTCTGAGGGCCCCTCTACTAGGGTTAAGCCTCCGGCTGAGCGGCCTCGATGGCCTCCCCGGCGGGTTCCACAGCCGCTGCTTCGCCAGCCGCTTCGTCAGTCTTCATAGCCAGCTGTTCCTTCAGCTCTTGCAGCTGGGGATTATGGCGCCCGAGCGTCCCCACGGCGCCCTCTTCCTTGATCTGGGAGAAGACATCCAGAATGCAGTCGGCGAACTTGTTCCTGGTGTCCCGATCGAGAGGGCCGGCTACATCCAGGTACTCATCGCGACCATCGCGCTGCCGTCCGGTGAACCATTGGCGCCACCGGATGAAGTGACGCTGGTTCTTCTCGCTCCACTGGACCCGGATGTCTCGGATTCGGATGACTCCGAGAGAGGTACGGAGATCGAGCACGCAGTAAGCGTGCGTGCCCTTCTCGATTCGGCGCTGATCGGACTCGGACAACACCTTGATCCCAACCGTCAGGTCCTCGGCGATATCGGCCTGAAGCCGATTCCACGAGTCACGATGTAGCTCATACTTTTCAGGCATGATGTTCCTTCCCTTGTGGTAGTTCCTATAGGTACCTACCAATTAAAAGCAGAATGAGCCCCTCCCATCCTGCAGATCGTTGAGACAGAGAGAATATCGCCCTCTCCGGCGATATGTAAGGTGGTCTCCCTCGGAGGGATCGGACCGCCGAGAAAGACCTGGCGAGCGGCTTATTGCGCGCCTGAGAATTATTTGGGTTCCTTAAACAGGGGGCATTGGCCCCACAAGTTCACTTCCTGGCACCTCTCGTGAGGTTCTGCCAAGCTCCTAGAAGGAGTGTTGAACATACCGTTGAGGTAGACAACTGCCCCGTTGAGGGGGCTGTACACACTCTCACGAGGACTCGCCCGGCAGAACAAGGACTGGGTCGAGAGAGGCCGGAGGAGCAACCTGTCCAGCCAGAGCCGCCAGGGAGGTCGCACGTCGTAACAGTGTACGCAGTCAACGCAGATCGCCGTCGGAGGGTCTCCAGCCACGTCGGCGTACCCCTCTCTGGGAGGATCTTCGTCAGGAGGGCAGGAGTCTTCGGGGGCCTGTTCGGGACGGGTTAGGTCTTGGAGTTCATCCGAAGGATTCCAGAGACCCGCTGTACTCGGATGGTTTCGAATCAGAGTTCCGTCGTCATTCTTCTCGTCGTCATTCATGTCAGTATACCTCCGGTGGTAGGCTAAAGAACAAAGCTCTTCCTGAAGCAGACCCTACCAGAATAGAAAGGAGTATGAGAGAGAGGAGCCTAAGGTGGTCGAACTTCGTCAGGTTTGGGTTGGTTAAAAATCTCTTTCTACCGGCAGCCACGGGGCCGAAGACCCAGAAGGCGAAGGAGATCGCCAGGCCCACCCAGAACGAGTTGAGGACAGCTATCGTTAGCTCGGGAACGAACCCAAAGAGATACGGCACCAGAATGAAGTGTCCAAGTATCGATTTCCCCACGTTACCCCCTAGTGCCTTAACGGTTGATGTGGATGTGAGGGCGCTGAGGGGTCACCGAAACAATGTTTCCGCACTCATCCCGTACCACGAACATGTTGCGATTGTAGGCCCCATCTTGGACCCGCACTTGCTCGACCGTGACGTGCCCAGAACACTCCGGCCGCCAACTTGAAATCACTTCCGCAACAGGGTTCGCGGGGGGTTCGGGGATCACGACGTCCTCGAACTTCATGAGCGTCTCTCGAGGGGCTACCTTCTCCGCTAGCTCCGCCCAAGTGTGCGACTCGGCCTCAGCCTTGTGGCGCTCGGGAATGCGCTTCTCATCGTCTGAGAAGGACAAAGAGCCAGTGTCACTGACATACGAGTGGTAACGCTTTGCGCCCGGACGCTCGTCGGCCCAAGCGTGTAAGGCAAGGCCGAGGATCGCTACGAGTAAAACGGTCCCGAGGATCCAGAGGGTAACGTTGATCACAGTCTCGGTGGTTTGCTTCGGAAGCGGCATGAGGATCCTCCTACGAGTTAAATGGGTTACCAGCAGCAACCTCGGGCGCTGCGGCTGTGAGTTTGGCGATAGCCTCTTCACACATGGAGATGATCTGCGGATCTCGCTTGAGCATCTCAGTGAGGACAGCTCGAGCCTCGGCAGACATTGGGAACCAATGCGGGAAGTAGTGGCCTACCCGCTCTCCCTTGCCGGCCTCGCTCTTGGGATCGAAGTGAATCTGGTCACCCATGAGCTTGATGGAGTTGCCGCAGAGCTGCAACACAGGGATGCCGTCTATGCTAACCTGGAAATCTGCGTAGCCACAAAATACGACGTTGCCTTTGTGTTGGCGCGGATGAAGCCGCACGTTGGCCACGCTGATTCCCAAGCGATCAAATAGGTGCGCAGCCTGGTCCTTGTCGAACTCCTGAGCCATGTTGAGGTTTCCCCTCCAGTTGCTGGTTGGTTATTCTCTCATCCACAAGAAATGAGAAAATATGTAGAAGGACTTGAGATAAGGACTTCTATACCCCCTCGGTAGTGGCGGTTCCCTCAACCACGAGGGTTAGCTCCTCCAGCGGATGCCACTCCATGTCCCTACTGGCCACTCTGACCTGGAACTCCACCGGATCTGGAGTGGGGTCAAGAGCGAGAGGTGCGTTCTGGAGCTTGAGGAACTTTTCTCCAAGATAGTCTCGAATCATAGCTTGTAACTCTTTCGAATTCAAGTTGATCTCAACCTTCATCGTCCCATCTCCCAGTTGATTGTTGCTTGGTTTCTTATGACTTTCTCTTGCCCAAGGCGGCCCTACAAGACAGGGATTGAATCTTGGTCGACTGGCGAAAGATGCGTACGAAGCGGGGCTCTGCGCCCGTAACTTCAGTTACGCTAGTACACCAATGCCCGTAGAACTTCCGGACCGTATCCATGTGGTGATCGTGGTAAGAGGCGTTGGGAAAGCTCAGAGTCATGGAACGAGGCACGTCCATCTGGAACTTACAGTCCACAGGGGATTTCCCGGTAGTGAACAGCAAGTGGATTAGCGTACAGTTGCCCGTCACCTCTTGGACGTAGTCCTGAGCAGTAGGCTGCTTCAGCACCCGCGCCTCCTCTACGGGGGGAGAGGTGGAAGCACACCCAGCCATGAGGGTGAGCAGGAGAGCAGACAGGAATGAAGTAAGTCGATTGTTCAACATAATCACTTCCTTTCGTTGAAGTGGTTTTGGAGTTCATAAAAGATAGAGAATAAAAAGAGATGAACCTTCAACTTGGTTGGTGGTATCGGATCTCTGCGTTTCTGGAGATAAGCTCGATCCAGAGCCGGGCAACCTTCTCAGGTAACTCCCAACTCTTCGAGCGTACTCCCCCGTTCATTTCCTCCCCCCAGTCAGGTAATACCTCCCACTCAACTCCGATAAGTCTTCCGAGCTGCCAAAAGGTCCCCTTCCCTCCGCCCCAAGTCCGCATACGAACCAAGCGAGCGCCTTCAGGTATGGGTGGTCCTTCTAAATGAGGGAGATACATCTCTCTTCTCCTACCTACTCTTGTTAGCGAAAAACATGTTTCTCTCCCTCATCCGCCTCTTAGCCTCCTTTCGCTTCTCGTAATCTCTACGAAGAGCCTCTGAGAGAACCTTTTCTTCCAGGGGGGAAAGCTTGACGGTCTGGCCCGCACGCAGCTGGGCACACTTGTCATAGGCCCGGTTAAAGATCTTCCGGACGTTCCTTGAAGAGGAAGATGAAGATCTTCCGCGCTTTGCCAATGGTTACCTCCTCATAGCCCGAGGGTTCGGGGTTCCGCTTCATGCCGCGGCACCAGTTTTTCTTGGCCTGCGTGGTAGAAGGAAAACACCCTAGCGCAGCTAACAGCTGAGGCCACGTGATGTCGTGGGGAGTTTGAATGAACATCTCTTCGGGATCTGGTTTCTCACCCAAGGGGGGACCGAACAGAAGCTCAACCAAGCGGGGATCAGTGTCCCCGACTAACACGTTGATCTCAGACCCTTGTTGGAGGGACTCAACAGGGAAGTCGACCAATTTGACTACATTCATGAGCTTTTGGAGCACCAGAC
>SDBT01017555.1_pt1 | contig 11296 bp, 10 predicted proteins | sample 2277101 | NCBI WGS metagenome assembly SDBT01 (sample SAMN10404973, study PRJNA504765) | marine sediment metagenome | isolation source: marine sediment core GS10_PC15, 103 cmbsf | place: Arctic Ocean: Southern Knipovich Ridge | collected 2010 | reverse complement strand
TGTCCACCTCCTCTTCATCGGGCCGCCCGGATGCGTCGATCTCGATCAAGGGACGGGCAGGTGCGGGGAGCTCCGGCACCTGCCAGGGCCGCGAGTCTCCAAGAAACCGTCCGGCCGCCTCGCGTATGATCTTCGTCCCGTTCACCTTGCCGTCGTAGGAGTAGCCGGCGATGTGGGATGTCCCTATGTCGGCTGCCCCGAGCAGTTCCTTGCTGATCTCCGGCTCTCCCTCCCATACGTCAAGTACTGCTCCTGCGACCGAGCCGTCTTTGAGCCCACCGAGAAGGGCATTGCTTTCGACAACGGGACCTCGAGCGGTGTTCATGATAAAGCTCCCGGGCTTCATCCTTCCCAGGAGCGAGCGGCTGGCCATGTGAAGCGTGGCGTCCTGCCCTTCGCGGGTGAGCGGCACGTGAAAGGTCACAAGATCGGCATTCTCCACCACCTCGGCCAGCGGGCGGAACCTTGCCTCGCCCGTCTGCCTCTCCAGCGGGGGGTCGTTCTGGATTGTATCCATCCCGAGCACTTGTGCCTTCTCGACTACACGTGATCCGACATTTCCCACGCCGACTACCCCGAGTACCTTGCCGGCGAGAGAGAACCCGCGGCGCCGCGCGGTGGCGAGGAGGGCCGCAGTGATGTAATCTGCGACGGAGTCGGCGTTCGAGCCGGGAGCGTTGGAGAACCCGATGCCGCGCTCCCGGAGGTACGCGGTATCGACATTGTCGAAACCGATGCTTGCAGCCGCCACGAAGCGGACCGCGCTCTTCCCGAGAAGCGCCTCGTCCACCCTTGTCACCGACCGGACCAGCAGGAGTTCGGCATCGGACACTGTCTCGGTAGAGATCTCCTGCGCGCTGCAGGTGACTACCTCCCCGAAAGCGCAGAAGGCTTCTCTTACTAAGGGTATGTTCTCGTCGGCTACGATCTTCATCTTTTCAGGCGGTAGAGGATCTCTCCCGCCCTCGGGACGAGAAGGATGCCTTCATCTTCCCTGTCTTTCCACTCGGCCGGGTCGATCCCCGCGGGGTCGCGGTAGCCCAGGTTGATCTTGCCGCATAGCTCCTCGCTTATGCCGGACGCCAGGGTGACGGATATCCTCGGCTTCTCGACACCGTCCTCGTAGGTCCCCATCCCCCGGACGTGCGTGGAATGGGCGAGAGTGCCGCGAGGGACGTCCCTGAACCTGTCCATCTGTCTTACGAAGTAGTCGCGCGTGTGGTAGCCGATCTCTTCCAGGATGCGGCCGTGGACGGGGGATATCTCCTTTATGTGGGGCGCGTAGATGATGATCTCGCCGCCGTCTTCGACCACGGGCTCCATCTTGTACATGCACTTGGCCCCGGTCCAGAGGTCATCGTACATGGCAGGACAGACCGACAGGACCTTCTTGAACGGCCGCTCCTTGTAGACTATATGCACCTTGTTGGAGAGGTCGGCGGCTTCACTGTATGCTTCCTCCGGCGATCCGGCAAAGACTCCCTTGAGGCCATCGTGAGTGACGACCAGGCTCAGGCAGAGCCGGGGGACTGTTATCATCGCAGCTGCCTTGTCGATGATGGCTCTGACCGGGGTGTACTTCGTACCGTTTATCTCCTGGTTGGTTATGAGCGCCCCCAGCCAGTGGAAGAAGTGCAGTACCTCCGGGCCCGAGATGCCCGGGAAGAAGTACTTGTTGCCGCCCGAGAACCCCACGATCTCGTGCGGGAAAGTGGGCCCGACTATCACGAGGAGGTCGTAATCGAAGATGAGCTTGTTGATGGAGACATCGACCGCTTCCCGCAGCAGCCCGCCGGAGGTCTTTTCTATCTCATCCTCGCTGATGGTGCCGATGTGTTTGAGCTGGAGGCGGTCGTCCCAGGCGTGGTTGAAGACGCGGTGCTTATCGCGCTCGCCCGCATTTCTGCCGAGGTGAGTGTCGATCTTCTCCTGTGACATCGCAGGGTGAGTGCCCAGGGCGACGAGGAAGTCGAGCTTCTCCGCCGTCTTGCCGATCGTCTCGCTCAGGAGCCGGTAGAAGAGGGACACCGGGGCGGTGCGGGTGCCGTCGGGGACGATCGCGAGTACTTTCCCGCCTGCAAGGGCGGTCCTGGCGACTGCCTGTTCCACGACCTCGCGCACTTCCGCGTCCTTGAGGACGCCCTTTTCACAGCTCTTGCCGATCGTCATCTGTCTTCCCCCGGAGTCTTCGTACCGGCCCAACTCATTTCTTCCACGGCGGTGTCTCCGGCAGGTGCTTGAGGAAATACTTGACGAGCTTATCTTCGTAGGCTCCCGCGTACTTGCCGGCCAGGAACACGTCCAGCGACTCCTCGTAGAACTTCTGCCAGGATACCTCTTCCTCTCCCGGCACTATGGGGAAGAACAGGGCCTTATTGGCCCTTGCTGCGTTCATGTCCCCGGGCGCATCGCCTATCATCAGCACGCAGGCCGGATCGTATTTCCCTCCGGTAGCCAGTGCGAGGTGCTCTTTCTTGGCGCCCATCTCCTGGCCGGCGATCACCCTGGTATAGCGGGCAATGTCGTGCTCATCCCATTCCCTGCGCAGCGCTTCCGTAGGCGTGGCGGATACCACGACGATGTCAGCGATGTCGTAGAGCTTCTCCAGGCTCTCGCGGACGAACGGGAACGGGGGAACGCCCCTGACGACGTCAGCGATCATCTCGTTTACCGCTTCGCTCCAGGCAAGGCACTTTGTCAGTTCGGGGTCGCCTGTGTCCTTCACTGCCTGCTTGAGCGACGGGTTGCCGAGAGGGACGCCTGAGTCTATGAACTCCCTTACCTTCGGCACCCGGGGGATATCGACCTTTCGCTTTTGTACTTCCTCCCGGTCCTCCAGCAGATCGAACGCCTTTGTCAGGGCAGGGAAACGGTTCACCCCGCGCCACTTCGAATAGAGGTTCACAAACTCGGCGGCCTCGCGCGCGTACTTCGAGATCGCTTGCAGGTCCCAGTGCTTGATGATGTTGGGGATGAAGCACTCCTTGTGTTTTATCTCCATCGTGTCGAATGCGCACCCGTCGGAATCCACCCCTACGAAGAACTTGTGCTTTGCCTCCATCTCCTTCAGTGGCTTGCCTGCTTCCTTGACGTCCATGTCTTCGTTTCTCCCTCCATGTGCCGGGGTCACCGGAAAAGCTGCTATCCTCCGGCCGTGCTAGACTCCGCCGAATGCCGAGAAGCCTCCGTCCACGGGTATGACGACGCCCTGGACGAACTCTGCCGAGGACGAGACCAGCCAGATGACGGTCCCGGCGAGGTCCTCCGGGTCGCCGAAGCGCCCCATCGGCGTGTGGTCTATGATCGTCTTGCCGCGAGGTGTAAGCTCGCCCGTCTTCTCGTCTGTGAGCAGGAAACGGTTCTGTTCGGTAAGGAAGAAGCCGGGGGCTATGGCGTTCACCCGGATCTTCGGCGAATAGTTCTGGCACATGTGCACCGCGAGCCACTGGGTGAAGTTGGAGACCGCTGCCTTGGCGGCCGAGTAGGCGGGTATGCGGGTGAGAGGGCGAAATGCGTTCATCGAAGAGATGTTGAGGATGACGCCCTCACCGCTCCCGGCCAGCACCTTGCCGAACACCTGTGACGGGATAAGAGTGCCGAGGAAGTTCAGGTCGAAGACCCACCTTGCCGCTTCCGGCGGGAGATCGAAGAACTCCATCTCTTGAGAGGTGGTGGCCTCCTTCTTGTTGCCGCCGGCGCCGTTGACGAGGATGTCGATCCGGCCGAACTCCTTCATCACGCGGTCGCGGGCCGCTTCCAGGCTCTCGCGGGACAGGACATCGGCCTTGACCGCTATTGCCTTGCCTCCCTCGCCGGATATGGCCGCGGCGACCTTCTTTGCCTGTTCCTCGCTCAGGTCGAGCACCGCCACGCTTGCTCCGCGGCTGGAAAGGGCCCTCGCTATGCATCCGCAGAGTACTCCGCCCCCTCCGGTGACGACTGCCACGCTGCCGCTAAGGTCGAATGTTCCTTTCACTTCTGGGCCCTCCCGGGTTGTTGCCGCCCGACTTCGTGCAGGTACTTCTCAGGCAGGGTAAATCGTATTATAGGTCGCTCTGACGGGCTGTCAACTCGGAAATCTTCGGCCTTCGGCAGTCCGTGCATTGCCTCAATGGCGGCTTGCGTGTATAATCACACCTGTGAGTGGCGGCGAGATCCTGCCGGCTAGAGACCTCATCCATGTAAAGAAAGGCGGAAGGATGCAGTACGCGAAATACGGCAAGGACGGACCGGATATCTCGCGGCTTGGCTTCGGTGTCATGCGCCTGCCGCGGAGGAATAAGACCGATTACAACAGGGTCAACTACACGCGTTCTGTCGAGGTGATGCGCGCCGCGATGGAGGCCGGGGTCGATCTCTTCGACAGCCATCACCAGTATCACGGCGGGAACAGCGAGCTGGCCATCGGCAAGGCCCTGAAGGGGTGGAAGGGCCAGCGCATCTATATCCAGACGAAGACGCCATGGTACGTGAAGAAGCCGGACAGGTACTTCGCAAGACTTCTCGAGGAGGCTCTCGATAAGCTGGGCGTCGACTGCATAGACTACCTTCTTCACCACTCGATGAATATGGAGATGTGGAAGGCCCGCGGGAAGAAGTTCATCAAGTTCACCGATTGGGCCATCAAGCGCGGCATGATACGCCGCCGCGGCTTCTCATCGCACGACACGCCCGAGAACATCAAGGTGTTCATAGACACGGGCGAGTTCTCGGCGATGCTTGTCAGCTACAACTGGATGAACCCGGCGGTCCGGGGTGTGATCCGCCATGCGGGGCGCAAGGGGATGGGGGTCACCGTGATGAACCCCATGATGGGCGGAATGCTCGCCACCTCGACGAAGCAGATCCTGCGGCTCCTGCCGGGCGCAAAGTCCTCGGCCGAGGTATCGCTGCGCTACGTGCTGGGGACTCCGGGTGTCACCGCGGCGCTCTCCGGGATGAACGCCCTGAAGCAGGTGAAGGAGAACGCAGCTGTTGCGAGCCGCAGGACGCCGCTTACGGCCAGGCAGGAGAGAGCGCTGCTGGCGAAGCTCGACTCGATAGGGAAGAAGAGGAAGGAGCTCTGCACCGCCTGCGGCTACTGCATGCCGTGCGAGCACGGTGTGGACATACCCGCAAACCTGGAACTTCTGAACCAGGCGCGTTTCTTCGGCCGCATCCAGTATACCCGTGCGTCCTACGCGGGGCTCAAGACCCGTGCGGAGGGGGACGCCTCGGCAGCGGCCTGCAAGCGCTGTGGCGCCTGCCTTCCGAAGTGCCCGAACGACGTGCCCATCATCAAGGAGCTCCGGGAAGCCGCCCGCTTCTTTTGATCCCGGGGCTTACCCAGACGACGTTCTTCCAGCCGCCCATCGCCCGGAGGAACTTTGCGGAGAAAAGGTACGCAGGTGATGCGCCCGCCATCCCTGGTGTCTGCTTGCCGGTAAGCGCGTAGTGGAGGTCTTTCCATCTTCTCCCGTCCGGGCAGCTCCCCTCGTACTTCCTGTCCATGATCCCGATCCCCGGCCGGGGCTTGTCCGTCTTGAACATGATCAGGTGGAAGCAGCTGCACCCCGTGTGGGGGTTCTCTTCCAGTGAGTGGAGAAGTACCCTTGGTGTCCGGCCGCCGCTCAGGTCGTTTACCTTGCGGTTGATACCTTCCCACTCGCCCTTTTCCGGATCGATGCATCTCCCCTTTTCTATTGTACCGAAGCTGTTGATGTTGCGATGCAGTGCGCTGTGGTGGATATTGCTCATGTCGTCGTACTGGTAAAGGGCGCCGGTCTTTATGGCTCCAAAGGGGCGGCCGCACTGGGGTGGGCGCTCAGGTGTTATGACGCAGACGTGGTCCGGGGCGAAGGGAGAGCAGCCGGTACAGCTGTAGAAACGGTCCGCGGTCTCTTCCGTCACCGCCTTTATCCATACTGCCCTGGCTGCTCTTTCCTCACGCAGCGGCCCGCAAAGGGAGCCCAGCCTGGCCCGGTCGAAGATGATCTCGACACGGATCTTCTCTATGCGGGGAAACTCGTTCCGGATGGAGGCGATGAGGACCTCGCCGATCCGGGCAGGGTCCAGTGCCGCGCCCTCTGACAGCGATATATGGAGCTGCTCCCCGGTGTACTTGCCTTTCACTCCCTTCATCATGGAAAGGTTCCCGGCGATCCGGCTTTCGATGAAGCGGCAGTCGAAACCGTCCAGGGGTTCGGCATCAACTGTCACGATGATGCCCATCGGGCCTTGTGGCTGTCCCGAGACGGATGTGGCGGGCCTGTCCGCCGCCCCTTTCCTGAGGATGTAGAAGCTCTCCCTGGTGTCTCCCCAGGTGACGTGCGGGGTGAACTGCTCCGCGGCGTTCTCCGGGTCGCAGTATGCAGGTAGCCGGGGGATGTCCGGGGTGGGCAGCAGCCTCCTGATATTGGGAAAGAGCGCGACAGATCCCACTATGTCTCGCAGCTCGCCCGTCCTCACGGTCCTCCCCAGCGGGAAGGGGTAGTCTTCCGGGACGATGGCGGGGATGCCCATCTTCATCGCCATCAGGGAGAGTGTGAGCTCGAGGTCGCTAAGCTTCCCGCGGCAGACGATGAGGCCGGGTGCATGGTCTTCCACGAAGTGCGAGAGGCCGTGGAAGTCCCCGGCCTGTATCTTCCCGTAGACGAAGCCGTAGCGGGCCAGCAGGTTGAGCATCGCGTACAGCCCGGAATTAGTTGAAGCTCCATGGAAGAAGCGAAATTGCCACTTCTCGTTGACTGCCGTTTCCAGCTCCTGCGGGTCCGCGTCGCCCAGGACCGATATCCACCCGTTGAGGCGCTTCGACTGGAAGCTGGTACTGAGGAATTCCCCGTCATCGATCACGGATTCCTCGATTCCTGGCTGGCCGGTCTCGTAGAGCTCAAGGAGGACAAGGGCGTTCTCCAGGATGCTCACCGGATCCGTATCCATCCTCTCCCGCACGTCCCTGCGAATATCCTCTTCCACCGGCGGATGCCGGTAGACGGCCTGCATCAGTGGCAGGGGATACTTCTCTGATGGGAGGCCCTTGAACCTCCTTCCTTGGGTCATCTCGAGAAGACGAGTCAACCCGTTTACGAGGACGGCATGGGCCCGGGGCTCAAGCGGTGTGGCTGTCCCGTGGCTGTTGTATCCTCCATCTTTGCCTGCGGTCACGCTTTGCACTCCTTCCCTCGTCCTGTCGATCCGTAAGCCCGTACAGACTATAGCACCTGCCTCCGCGTACGGTCAAAGACAAGCAGGGCCGGGGACCTGTTTCCTGGCGCGTTCTGTCCGGGCCGGGGACCTGTAATCCTTGACATATGTCTGTCGAGATGCTAATTGAAAGCCCTGGCTGCAACAGGGATGAACGCGGGGCCGGGAGTGTGGCAGGGAGGTCACGTGATGGCGCAGGTGGTCCAGATCGCGACAGGCGGGGACGACAACTTCAGCTATGTTGTCGTCGATGCGGGAGCCGTGGCACTGATAGACCCGGCGTTCGGCGAGGCTAAGATAGAGCAAGAGCTGAAGCGCGCCCCCGGGCCGCTGACAGCAATCATAAACACGCACTCCCACGGCGACCACACTGCCCTGAACGAGGTCTTTCAGGAGCGCTACGGCGTTCCCGTCATCATCCATGAAGAGGGTGCTGCCCGGGTCCATGACCCGAAGCGGGCTGTGAGAGACGGGGATACGGCTGCCCTGGGCAAGGCGGAGATGAGTTTCATCCATACACCGGGCCATACCAGGGATTCGATGGTGGTACTCTGCGGCGATGCGCTCTTCACCGGGGACACCCTGTTCGCGGACGAGGACTGCGGCAAGCTCGGTTCCCGGGACATGCTCGGGGAGATGTTTGACGGCCTGCAGAAGATAAAGGCGATGCCGGGTGAGCTCATCGTATACTCCGGGCACCGCTACGGCAAGAAGGACTGGACCACCTTGAAGTACGAGAAGGAGCATAACCCGGCCCTGCGCTGTGGGACGCTGGATGAGTTCCGAAGGTTCAAAGGCTTCTGAGCCGTGAACTATCACGGAATTCAGTACACGAGTTTGCGAAGCAAACTCTAAGGTCGTCCTATAAGGTTCCTGGCGAAGCCGACCGGTTTGCGAAGCAAACTCCAAGCTCAGCTCTTGGACTTGGTAGCGAAGCTGAGCCGCGGTGCGAGACGCTGGATGAGTTCCGGAAGTTCAAGGGCTTTTGATCCGAGGGGAGTTGCGTGAACGCTGAGAGACAGTTCAGGCTTTGCTGCATAGCGTGCGAGATATCCTATCGCGAACTGTGTCTGCTCGTCGCGGAGTCGCGCAATATCGTGGACCTGGATTTTCTGCCGAAGGGCCTGCATGACATAGAGACTGAGGCGATGCGCGACCGGCTGCAGGAGCACGTGGATGCGGCGAGTTCGGGGAAGGTCCCGTACGACCACATCGTGCTTGCCTACGGGCTGTGCAATAACGGCACCGTGGGCCTTACGGCGCGCTCCATCCCGATGGTCATCCCGAAGGCCCACGACTGCATCACCTTCTTCCTCGGCTCCAGGGAGCGCTACAGGGAATACTTCGACTCCCACCCTGGCACCTACTTCCGCACCACCGGCTGGACGGAACGCAACTTCGCCCGTGAGGAAGGCACCATCATGGAGAAGCTGGGCCTGGGCAAGACCTACGAGCAGTACGTGGAGCAATACGGTGAGGAGAACGCCAGGTTCATCATGGAGACCATGGGGAAGTGGGAGGAGAACTACGAACGCCTCGCCTACATCGACATGGGCATTGCACGGCACCTGGGCTACGCAAAGCAAAGCGAGGAAGAGGCACAGGACAAGAGCTGGATCTTCGAGAAGCTTGTCGGGGACCTGGTGCTCCTCAGGCAGCTCATCGAGGGGCAGTGGGACGAAGAGAAGTTCATCATCGTGAAGCCGGGCGAGAAGATCGTCGCCAGTGGCGACGAGGATATCGTCAGGGTGGAGTAACGGTGCAACGGGAGTCCACCCTCCTTGCAACGGCATCATGCACTGCGTTGCCGGGCAACGGGAGTCCACTCTCCTTGAAAGGTGAACATGCAGTACGTCACCCGGAAACGAGTGTCGCTCTTGCCTGCAACTTCGTCATGCAGTACGTTTCCTGGGAGTTTGCCAGGCAAACTCCGGCTCTAGCCGCTGGTGCCCGGGAAGGGCTTGAACTTCTTCCTGAAATCCTCCAGGGAATCATGAATTGCCCCGGTATCCCCGGGCTTCTTCCTGTCTTCGACAAGCTTGAGCGGGGCGGACATACCTAGTACCGGCGTGTACCCGCTAGCCTGTATTGCCTCCTGGTACCTGGGGCCTGTCTCGTAATCCACCCCTCCGGTGGGCATGATGAGGCGGCCCGCATGGCGCTCCCTTACGAACGGGGCCAGCATGCCCTTGAGGCCGGCGGGTCCGTGGACGCCGGCAGGGAAGATCTTTACGGCGTCGGGCTCCAGCCCGTCAGGCCTCTCGATGAAATACTGCAGCTCCGTGGGGGAGAGGACTGCAGGGGCGCAGAAGACGTCTGCTTCCCGGGCAAGCTTGACGAAATCCTTTCCCTCCCCGTAGCCTCCCATCACGTTCGACGGGGCCACTATCATATCGAAGTCCATCTCGATGGCCGCATCCAGCTCCTTCGGGTTGATCACGCTCCCGACTCCCAGCACGAAAGGCCTGCCGGGCGGTGCCGCGGCCCTGCGCTGCCTCAGTTCCTGCATGCCTTCCCGCAGGATGCCCTCATCTATCCTGAACGTGCACTCGGCTACGTACCCCGCCTGGTAGACCTCCCACATCGTGGTCACCATGTCGGAGGCGCTCGTGACGTGCTTCCTGTTCATCACCACCACGATTCCGCTCTCTCGGACTGCGCTGTCCACGCGCTTGCGGTCCTTACGGTATTCAGCCATCCCTGTTCCCTCCACTCGATGACGTCACGTTCATCTTCCGGGTAGCGTTCTCCCTCAAGCCTGCCGGGACATGCTCCGGGTCTTCCTCGATCGCTGTCCGGGCCGCGTTCCCATCGCCTCCATCAACACGGTGTACGGGGAGGCTAAACACCGAGGACATCCGGGTTGACGATGTGCGGCAGGGTCTTCCCATTCATGAAGTCGGCGACCGCCCTTGCGGACATGAGCTGCATCATCGCCTTCCCGCAATCGGTGTCGGAGCCCACGTGGGGGCTGACGACTATGTTCAGCCCCTCAAGGGACAGGTCCCGGTCGGTCCACACTTCGTCCAGGCCGTATCCGAAGATGCGGCCCTCCTTGACCGCCGCGTATGCGCTCCTCGTATCGACCAGGACGCCCCGGGCGCAGTTCACGAGGACAGCCGTCGGCTTCATCAGGGCGAGTTCCTTCTTCCCGATGATGGTCTTGCCGGCCGCGGCGTGGAGGGTTATGATGTCCGCTTGCGAGCAGAGCTCTGCCAGCGTGACGTACTGCGCGCCGGTTCCCCCGGCCCATTCCAGGTCCGGGAAGGGGTCGCAGGCCAGGAGCTTCATCCGATAGCCGGACATGAGCTTCACCACCGCCTTCCCGATAGCGCCGGTCCCCACGACGCCGAGAGTCCTTCCCGAGATGTCGATGCGGGAAGGGCCTCCCTTGCCGCCCCCCGTGCTCGCGCGGCCGTGCTGCAGGATGCGACGTCCCGCCACGGCCAGTATGGTGGAATGAGCCCATTCCGCTGTCGGCACCGAGTTGCACCCGGGGCAGTTGGTGACCGCGACCCCGGACCCGGTCGCAGCTTCGAGGTCGATGGAGTTGAACCCCACGCCGTACCTGGCTATGAGCTCGAGCGAACCCCCTGCCTTGATGCCGGCGTGTGAGAGGACTGTGGCGTCGTAGTCCTCGATGTCCGCGATCACTGCCTGCACGCCCTGCAGTTCCGCGGGATCGACCGGCTCGAGTGTGTTCCGGTCGCATCGGTACTCGACCCGGACAGAAAGGCCCGGATGCTTCTCGAGCCCATCAAGGATCTTCTTTCCCTCGCCCTCTTCCCGCGGATGCGTCACGAGCTCGTCGAGGAAACTCGTCGCAAAGACAACGACCTTCTTCGGCATTCGGTGTCTCCTGTGGTATTGGCCACGGGCGCTACTGCCCGGCCAGTCCCGGCACGATGCTGAAACTCCTGCTCACTCGTCTCTCATCCGGGGCTGCAGGTCAGGAGTATACGTTGGAGCGGAAGCAGCGTCAAGGAGAGTTATGCTTGACAAGGAGGAAGGAGTCTGCTAGTATGCCGGCTGTTTTATCCATCCAGAGGAAATCGTAGTAGTCAGGGGCCCGTGCAGGGAAAGGAGCTTGGTCATGGCGTAGGAACAGATAGCA
>SDBT01017554.1_pt1 | contig 11296 bp, 9 predicted proteins | sample 2277101 | NCBI WGS metagenome assembly SDBT01 (sample SAMN10404973, study PRJNA504765) | marine sediment metagenome | isolation source: marine sediment core GS10_PC15, 103 cmbsf | place: Arctic Ocean: Southern Knipovich Ridge | collected 2010 | reverse complement strand
CCCCGGCGCAGGGGGCTGGCATCGGCAAAGCGGTCAAAGTAGGCATCAATCTGGGGGGTTATATCAATGGTCTCAGTCTGAATACCCAACTGCTCGGCCACAGTGGTGGCATCTTCAATACATGCCGGCTTGGTAGTCTTATAGGGCAGAATCAGACCGAGAACATTGTCCGGCCCTAAGGCCTCGGCCGACAGGAAAGCGACCACCGAGGAGTCCAGGCCCCCGGAGATTCCCACCACTCCCCGAGTGAACCCGGCTCCAGTTACAAAACCGCCAATAAAGTCAACCAGACCCCGGCGCACTGCCGCCGGGTCAATGTCCAGTGTAGACATTTGCTAACCCCCGGGGAATCTAATGCCTTGTTGTTGTTGCTCCTGGAATTCGGCCAGCCACTCGTCCTCCTGCTGGACCAGCTCAGGCTTTTCCATCTCCTCGAATATCTGCTTGAGGCGCATGTGCACCGCATAATTGGTGTATTGGGGGGCCGCGGCCCAGTCCGAGGCTGACCGAAACTCGCTCAACGCCTCTTCTTTCTGGCCTTGAGCACGTAGTAGTTCGCCCAGCTCCACATGTACGTTAGGTGAGGACGCCCCTGCGGGGTGTTCGGTAATTTGCTTCAGGTACTTGATGGCCATGACCTCCTCACCCGCCTGACCGTACAGTTGGGCCAGCCCGTAGCGAGCCGACATATTGTAGGGGTCACTCTCAGCCGCCTTAGTCAGAAGGTTTATCGCCTCAGCCTTATTGCCTTCCTCCAGCAGTTGGTAGGCCTGGAGTTCAGCATCAACTATGGTTATATCAGCTTGGTCTCTGAGAGTACGTTGGTATTCCTGCCAGGCCTGATTCTGCCGGCGTGTCAGTACCTGTTGCCGGTAGGATTCCTTGTTCTGCTCAAAGTCATCAGGCAGGTTAGTGCGCTGCTCCAGCACCTTAATAATATGAAAGCCATAGTCAGTCTTGACGACATCACTTACCTGACCCGGCTGAAGAGCGAACGCCGCATCCTCAAACTCTTTGATCATTCGGCCGCGCCCCACCCAGCCCAGGTCACCGCCATCAGGGGCGCTGCCGGGATCTTCGGAATGTTCCTTGGCCAGTTCAGCAAAATCAGCTCCGTCCTGGATTTGCTCCAGTAGCTGTTTAGCTTTCTGCTGGGCTTTCGCCTGGGCTTCCTCCCGGCTCAGTGATGGAGCTGGCTCGGTCTCACTGTCCGACTCGTCTAATTTGCCTTCATCGCCTGAAGTCAAGAAGCTAACTGGAGTTATCAGGAGGTGCTGGGCCTTGACCTCCTCGTATTCCCCCTGGAGCTGCTCATCGGTAAGCTCGACTCTCCCTTTGATAAGTTCTTCGAGTTTCTGAGTGAGCAACTGCTCGCGTAGCAGGTCGGAGTCATCGTAGTCTCTGTCTATGAGCTGGTCGCGATACTGCTGCAGGGACAGCTCATGGCGCTCCAGGTAATTGCGCAGGTTTTTCTGGTCGGGAAAGCGGCGATTGATAGCCTGCTCCACCAGCCACTGCTGTTCCTGTCTAATCTCGGCTGAGGTGACCCGGATATCCTCAGCTCGCGCCGCTTCGAGCAGCAAATGGCGGCGCATAATGCTCTCAAGCAGATTAGTCTTCAGATATCTTCGCTGGAGAATACTGCTACCTCCAGGCTGATTCTTGGTTAGCAAGTACAGGTGCTGCTCAAAGTCGCGGCGGGCAATTTTGTAACCGCCCACCTCAGCGATAAGTTTTGTTACCTGCCGTTCCTGGCCGCCGCCGCCGTCCCGGGTCCGGGGCGTACCAGAAAACATAGTAGCGCCGCCAACTACGAAAACAACTACAATGCCCCAGAAAATGAAGACTAACGGCGTACCCAAAGACAGCGTCCTTTTCCCGATACGTATCTTGATAGGCCGGTTAAACATCTTACGCATCCGCATTATGGACATAACGCAACGATACTCCTTCTGCGTACAGCACTTGTAAGTGGGAGCTGGCCGCCGCTACGATATCAACCAGTGCTTAGCTGACTGGCTTAGCCGCACGGCGCCGAGCCCGGTCAATCTTCATAGAGCAGAACTTGCCGCACATTGAGCAAGCCGCTGGATCCAGAGTGGCGCGTTCGCCGCGCCGCTCAATCACTAATCCCGGGTCCACAGCCAGTTCGGTCATGATTTCCCAGTCCAGATTGCCGCGAGCCTGCGACATCTGCTCATCCCACTGGGCCGCGCCCGGCACCCGCTTCACCACATCGGCGGCATGCGCTGCGATACGCGCCGCCATTACCCCCTCCACCACATCATCAGTGGTCGGCAGGCCCAGATGCTCCGCCGGGGTAACATAGCACAGGTAATCGGCACCAGCAGCGGCGCAGATCGCTCCCCCAATGGCCGCGGTGATGTGGTCATAGCCGGGGGCGATGTCAGTAACCAGAGGCCCCAGGACGTAGAAGGGCGCGTTGTGGCACAGATGCTTTTGGAGGATGACGTTGCCGGGAATCTGGTCCAGCGGCATATGCCCCGGACCTTCCACGAATACCTGCACACCGGTTTGGCGAGCACGCAGGACTAACTCACCCAGCACTTGAGTCTCGGCTATCTGACCGCGGTCGGACGCATCAGCCAGCGCCCCGGGCCGCAGGCCATCTCCCAGGCTGGCGGATACGCCATATTTCTTCAGAATAGCCAGGAGCCGGTCGTAATCCTCATACAACGGATTTTCACTGTCGTTGGCCTGCATCCATTTAGCCAGAATGCTGCCCCCGCGACTAACAATACCGCACAGGCGCCCCTCACTGTCCAGCGCCGCCAGAGTCTGCCGCGTTACCCCGCAGTGCAAGGTCATAAAATCAACGCCGTCGGCTGCCTGCCGCTCAATGACCTCAAGAATCTGGTCGGGGGCCATCTTCTCAATGCTGCCCTGAGCTGCTTCAGCTTCAATGGCTGCCTGGTAAATGGGCACGGTGCCCAGCGGCACATTGCAGGCTGCCCGGATCTCGCGTCGGATGGCATCTATGTCACCGCCGATGCTCAAGTCCATTATAGTATCGGCACCGACGCTAACAGCGGCGTCCAGCTTTTCCAGTTCGTCATCCAATGACGGAAAATCAGGTGAGGTGCCGATATTGGCATTGACCTTGGTGCGCAGGCCGGTGCCAATACCCATAGGCTTAACCGGGCCATCAGCCTGCCCCCATACCACAATCTCACCGCTGTGCACACGAGCGCGCAGCGTGTCCAGGTTTATCTTCTCATCCACCGCTACTGCTTCCAAGGTGGCTTCGCTGACTGGTATTAATGTCTGTTCGGCTGTCATTTGGATTCCTACCTCTATTTGAACCGCCCTTCGTCCAATTCCGCAGTTGGGGAAGAGTCGTGGATTTGCCCCTATTCGGACATAATAGAGCCGGTTACGCTGGCTCCTATAATCATCAACATTATATATCAACACCAATAGATGCGCAAGGGCAGGCCTTACTGTTGGCAAGCGAGGAAGGAACTGGTACAATAGCAGAATGTACTGTCTCAGAGGTGCGTGCGTAATTCCGAGTGAGTTTTGCGAGGAGGTAAAAACAGATGAATACGCCTATGGACACTGACGAGGGCAGACCCAGGCCGTCCGTCTGGCCGGTGTATGTGGCGACGGTACTGGTTGCTATATATGGTGTGTGGGACTTGGGTACTGCAGTGCTTTTACTCTTGACCCAGGCCGAAGTTGATGTGGCACTCGCGACCTACGCTCTGCTTCGTGCTGTGCGTGGCCTCTTCGCAGTACTGGCGGCGGTTGGCTTGGTCCTACTCCGCGCCTGGGGATGGTGGTGCACAGTCATATACGTGGCCATGTTTGTTGTCTTCGCTTCATTGCTTGTGGTAGTTGAGCCTCATCAGCTGGGGGCGTACCTGTGGGATATGGCAGTCATTGCCCTGCTCGTATGGCCCTTGGCAACACGGCGGCGCTTGTTCTTCCCAGGCACATAAAGGGGCGCGGGCAAGCAGGTCTACAGCTCATTACGGGGGAAGACACAACTGCGTTGCGCCACCTCTCAGACTGTCGCTCAAGATGAAGGGAAGTCGGTAGATGCATCCTATTATTCAATCCATTCGCCAACGGGCGAGCCAACTACAGAGGACCATCGCTTTGCCGGAAGCCAACGATGAGCGTATTCTCCGGGCCGCAGTGAGTGCCCACCAGGACCAGATAGCACAAATCGCCCTGGTGGGAGATCCGCCTGCCATCCAGGCCCAGGCCAACGCCCTGGAGATAGATCTGACCGCTGTAGGTATAATAGACCCCCAGGATGCACAGATACAGCAGCGTTGTGCGCAACTGTACTCTGATTGCCGGCCGGACGATGAGCTGGATGAGAAGGAACTTCTAAAGCGGGTCGGTGATCCGCTGACCTGTGCCACCTTGCTACTGCGGGACGGGCAGGTGGACGGGGTGGTGGCAGGTTCCATACACTCTACTGCCCAGGTGCTGCGGACGTATTTGCGGCTGATCGGCTGCGCGGTGGGCACATCTACGGTCTCCAGTTGTTTTATCATGACTACTCCGCATATACCCGGGGTCGAAGAGGCGGTATTTGTGTTTGCTGACTGCGGAGTGATTCCTCAGCCTACTGCGGAGCAACTGGCTGATATAGCAGTGGCTACCGCCCGCAGCGCGCGGCTGTACCTGCAGACCGAGCCGCGGGTGGCTATGCTTTCCTTCTCCACCAAAGGAAGTGCCGGCCATCCTGATGTCCAGAAAGTGGTGGAAGCGACCCGCATTGCCCAAGCCAATGCTCCTGACCTGCTCATAGATGGTGAGTTGCAGGCCGATGCCGCCCTGCTGCCGGAAGTGGCGGCATCCAAAGACCCGGAGGGGAAACTGAGCGGGCGCGCCAATGTGCTGATATTTCCTGACCTGGATGCCGGCAACATCGGCTATAAATTAGTGCGTTATCTGGGCGGAGGCGAGGCCTACGGGCCACTGGTGCAGGGATTAGCCCGGGCAGGAATGGACCTGTCGCGGGCTGCCACCGTAGAAGAAATCGTCAATGTCATCGCAGTGGCCGCCCTGCGGGCTACGGCCCTGGAAAATGAAGAACTGTGACGCCGGGCGCTCACCCATGAGGCCTAAGCCGAAATACAACCCCCATCATGGGCCGCATCTCTCTACTTAAAAGCAACGGGGGGAATAATAACACTAAGCGCGGTGGCCGACAAGATGTTGGGCCATTGTGCCACCAGACCTCCTGCGACTCCCCCCTAAATCGGCGTCTCAATCTGCCCAATGCATCATGGCCGGTCTATCTGTTCCCGTGGCACCTGCCGGCCAGGTCTTTCGGTCGGATATATGACCACCCGAAACCCGATCCAGGACACGTTGGCCTCGGGCATGCCATGCCCACGCAGAGCGGATCGCCACGGGTACTGCGTCTCGTGACCGCTGTAGTGCCGATCGCGCAGCACACGTTCTTCGCCCGCCGAAGGCCCCAACGGGTTCACCGGGGTGGAGCTACTGTAATAGTCGGGAGCATACCAGTCCGCACACCACTCTCTTACATTCCCAGCCATGTCCCGGGCACCGCACCAGCTTGCACCCTCAGGTATGCTGCCGACCTCCAATGTCGGCGGACTGCCAGTGCCTCTATTGAAGGGATTGCAACACTTGACCCTACTCCAGGCCGCACCCCACGGATACCGGTTTCCCTGTGGCCCCCGAGCCGCATACTCCCAGACTGCCTCGGTCGGCATTTTCATGCCGTAGAACTTGGCATAGGCTTGAGCCCCGTACCACGTCACTGCTACCACCGGATGCCGTTCCCGGCCGGGCATAACTACGTACTGATCCCCCTCCGGTTTTATCCCCCAACCGCCCGCCCCGAGCACCCTCACTAGTTGGTGTCCAGCCTCATCCTCGTTGCTGCCATACTCGTTGAGGAACCGCACATACTGCTTATTGGTCACTTCGTGCCGACCAATCCAGAAGCCCCTCGTAATGGTGACCTGATGGACAGGTTTCACATCAGGGGGATATGAATCCAGGCCAACGTTGGTCGAGACATCTTCAGCGCCCATCGGGAAATCGCCTGCCGGCACCCAGACCATTACGCTGGCGTCTGTACTATTCACAGCGCACTTGTCAGGATAGGCCGTGTTACTACTGCCCCATCCAAGCTGGCCGGGCCGAAGATGAGCCAGATCAACACCCCGTACCGCCAAGGGCTTGCCCAGGTCGCGCGGGCTCTGCCGGGGCTGTTCGGTCTTGACTTCCCTGACCGAGGCTCCCATTGCCGCTATAGCCAAGGTGCAAAGACAGATGATAAGCAAACCTACCTTCTTCATTTTTGCCCTCCTTGATTTCTATTCGTCCCAATATTTCTCGCGCAGGTTCTGACTTGTCTAGACATTCCTTGTTCCGGACGTCAATTTCTCCCTGCACACAAAGTCAATTAGCGAAAATCAGAGACCGGTGTCATTATCGGGTCAGCTAGCTATTGTCGCTTATAGGCTGGCTTCAAAAATGTCCAGACTCTCTTCCACCTCCTCACGGGTTATCACCAGCGGAGGCGCTACGCGGATAACATTGCCGAACATTCCGATGGGAGCGATCATAGTCAAGCCTCGCTGGTAGGCCTCGTAAACTACCCGGCGCGCCAGTTCAGGTTCAGGCGTTTTAGACTTCTTGTCGGTAACCATCTCCAGGCCCAGCACCAGGCCCTGCCCCCGCACATCCCCAAGCTGCTCAACTTTGTCTTTCATCTCATTAAAGGCTTGGAGCATAACTTGGCCCATCCAAGCGGATTCTTCGACCAGATTCTCCCGCTGGATTATCTCAATCGCGGCAAGGGTATCCCTCCCCTAGGTTTTGCAACAATCGCATTATAGATAGTGGCAGTAAGACACGGTGTGGCGACGACCTCGCGTATGATATCACGAACTCACACCGCAGCCAAGCGAACTCGTAGGCTTAGAAGATGTAAACGGGTGTGCCTACCGGCACCAATTCGTATAGAATCCTGGCATCACTGCGGTGTTGGCGGATGCAGCCGTGCGAGGCAGGCTGGCCCAGGCGATAGTAAAGATTAGAGGAAGTAGCGTGGATGCCATGACTGCCTGAAGAAGTTATTTGCAGCCAGTAGCGCATCGTCACGTCATACCGGCGGCTGCGAGGGGCATAGGATTTGCGGAATACCTGCCCCATGGCGCCCCGCCGGGAGCTGTAGTCGCCTGGCTTCATCGTCGGCGTGATGTAGGGCCCCCGGCCCGTCGAGATGACATGCATTCGCTCAAGGTGGCCATCTTTATAGTAGTACAGGCGCTGCTTACGCTTGATAATGGCAATACATGTATCCGGCAGGCCGACTAACTCACGAGGACGAAACCGCACCGTCCGCTCGAACGAGGCTACTGGCTTGCCATTGGCGTCAAAGCCGGCAATGCGCAGCCGCAGACCGCGAGCATCAATCCAGGGAACCGTCCACTGAAAAGAGTTGGTACTGGCGAGGTTATTGACGATAACCTCCCCGAAGTTGCCCCGAGACCGCCCGCCGAGTGGGCACCGACCGCCATAGTAGTACAAACGAGCCCAACGGATGGGGCTGGTGGGCTCCCAGGCTATGGTGACTTGGCTTCCCTCAACCCACTCCTCTCCAATCGCTGGCAGGATGAGCCGAATTGAGGGCGTCCCCGGCAAGCTGCGAGCCGCCTGGACCCCACAGCCAATATCACCGCCTGCCGGGGTAGGATATGGGATTGCGTCCTCAGGTGTGCTGACCGCGGGGGATGCCGACCAAAACGCAACTACGGCCGCCCCGGCCCCTGCATAGATGATAGTGGCCAGGACACCGCCAAGGGTGTGCGGTTGGCGGGTGGATGCTCTATTGGATCTGCGTGGCCCCATTGCCTCTGGCGGCGAGTGTCACCCTGGAGTTAGCTCGATTGCAGTTTAATCTCGCGCATCTTAGGCTGGCGATGCAAACCTATCGCATGACGTTCTTCCAGGCCCTTGTCACGGAAGAACCCTTCTTGGTCCAAAGCAAGCGCCCGGGTGTATAGTTCTGAATAGTCAGAGACATTCTTGATTCTAAGATACTGGTGGTGAAATAGCACGTAACCCAGTTGCGCGGCGTAGGGAGTTTCGTCGAAGCGAGAATCAGCGGCTCGCAAAATCATATCGCGGGCGGCCGCCCGCCCTGGTGACGAGACCGGACTGGCACACCATTCATAGGCGTAATTATTGCGCAGATATCTTCCCACCCGCTTGGCTTGGGCCTGCAAGCTACTATCGGTAGCCAGAGCCAAAGTCAACATCATCCGCAGAAAGCGTCTCTCCATGGGTGTGTGTCGCGCTACTATCCAATAGCTATACCCACATATGAATTTCCGGTAGACCTGCTCCCCGGTTCGCCGCACGGGGTCAGTGATTTGCAGCATGCGAACCAGCTCTTTAGTGCGCTGTTCCATTTCCCGGACCATGTCCTGTACCTGGGTGCTGACTCGCTGATTTTTAATTCGTTGGGCACTGGTCCGTATCATCACATTTCCTCTTCTTAGGAAAGAGCTTAGTAATAATCATTTCTTAATCAGTGGATCAAAGACCTTCCGAGGACGGATAGCCAAATACAGGGTAGTAGCAATGAGCGCTGGCAGGAGCAGATACAGGGCCAGGGCCGCGAGCGGGCAGGGGCATTATCATCTGGCCACTCCGCCGCCAACTACTCTCCGCCTTCCTCCGAAGCTGAGTCGCCCTTTGCCTGCAGTTGGGCCAGTTCTTCCTCGCTGACGTTGCGGGTGAACCTACACTTGGGGTAGCCGCCACAACCGAGGAATGGACCTCGTCGTCCGTAGCGGAGCAGTAGTTTCTGCCCGCACTTAGGACATTCTATGTCGGTAGCAATAGCCTGCTTGCGGTCTCGTGAGCCGCCCGAAGTCTGCAGAGGGCGGGTATAGCGACATTTCGGATAGCCGCTACACCCAATAAACGATTGGCCCCGAGGCCCGATACGCTTGAGGAGCTGCTCACCACACTCAGGGCACTTCTCGTCAATGGGTTCCGGCGCTTCCTTTTTCACAACGTCCCCCAGTAGGTCTTGGGTATACTTGCACTTCGGATAGTTCTCACACCCGGCGAACTTGCCATAGGCTGAGTATCTTTCGTATAGCTGGCCCCCGCATTCCGGGCACTTCTGCCCTTCCATGAGCCTGGGCCCGGCAGTAGCCGCCTTGTCCAGGGCGGCTTCAAAGTCAGGATAAAAGCTCTCCAGGACGGCCACCCATTGTTGCTCGCCGCGTTCAACTCGGTCCAAGTCCTCCTCCACTCGGGCGGTAAACTCAACGTCTATGATGTCGGGGAAACGCTCGACCAGATAGTCGTTGACAGTAAATCCCAATGCTGTGGGGACGAAGGCCCGTTTTTGCATGCGCACATACTGGCGTTGGCGCAGAGTCTCGATGGTCGGGGCATAGGTGCTGGGCCGGCCGATACCATTCTCCTCCAGCGCCCCCACCAGACTGCCTTCATTATAGCGAGGAGGCGGCTGGGTAAAGTGCTGTTGCCGGTCAAGGTCTACCAACTGCAACTGTTGACCCACCTCCAGAACCGGCAATGGCTGCTGCTCTTCTTTCTTCTCCGGCATCACCCGCAAAAACCCCGGGAACTTCACCTTTGAAGTGGTCGCCCGCAGTCCGTAGGGGCCCGCGGTGATATCCGCAGCATATTGATCATACACGGCGGGCTTCATCTGGCTGGCGACAAAGCGACGCCAGATAAGCTCGTAGAGCCCCGCCTGGTCCTTGTTGAGGAATTTGCCCATCTTACCCGGTTCGCGGAATACCGAGGTAGGTCGGATACACTCGTGGGCTTCCTGAGCTCCTTTTACCTTTTTGCCCTTAACTCCCTGGCCCACATATTCGTCGCCATACTCCTGCCGGATGTATTTGCGGGCCTGGTTCTGGGCCGGCTTAGCTATCCGGGTGGAGTCGGTGCGCATATAAGTAATCAGGCCTACGGTGCCCTCGTCGGTATCAGTGCCCTCGTAGAGTTGCTGGGCAATCTGCATCGTCTTGCGCGCCGAAAAATGCAGGTCCGCAGCCGCCTGACGCTGCAGGGTGGAGGTGATAAAGGGAGGCTGCGCAGTGCGCCGCCGAGTTTTACGCTCAAACTTGGCGACAAGGAATGTCTGATCCTTGAGATCGTTAACGGTGGCCTGGGCTTGCTCCTCATTGCTCAGTTTGACTTCTTCATCGTCTTTGGTCTTCAGTTCGGCAGTAAAGGGCGGCGTCTGCTGGTCAGGTGTTAATAGGGCATCAATGCTCCAGTACTCCTCGGGCTCGAACGCCGCGACCTCCCGCTCCCGCTCGCAAATCAGGCGCAGGGCCACCGATTGCACCCGCCCAGCGCTGAGAGCAGTAGTTCCTTTTGACCCTATCTTCTTCCATAACAAGGGGCTGAGTTTATAACCGACCAGACGGTCCAGGATGCGGCGGGCCTGTTGCGCATTGACGCGGTCTGAATCTATCTCTCCGGGGCTTTCCAGAGCCGCCTTCACGGCCTCCTCGGTAATTTCATTAAACTGAATGCGTCGGGCATCAGATAGATCCAAAGCCTCCATCAGGTGCCAGGCGATGGCTTCGCCCTCGCGATCCGGGTCCGAAGCCAAATATACTTGATCCACTTCCTTCAGACCATCGCGAATCTTGTCCAAGGTGCCGCGTTGGCGGGGGATAACTTGATAGTGAGGGCGGAACCCGTTCTCCACATCCACCGCCAACTCATCCTCGGGCAAGTCCCGTACGTGGCCTCCGGACGAAAGAAGGATATACTCATCGCCCAAAAAGCGGGCCAGGGTGCGGGTTTTGGTGGGTGATTCTACTATGATTGCTACTTTTTTAGCCACTATCTACCATCCTAAAAGTTAGTTCAAGCGGACGAAAGTATTGCCCGGAAAGCGACGCACCAGCCCCTTGATCTCCAAGAGCATCAGGGCTGATGTTACCTGGGCAGCCGTCAAATTGCAAGACTCACTAATCTGGTCAACATGCACCGGTTCGTGACTGAGGGCTTCGTAGACTGACTGTTCGTCACCATGCAGCTCTACCTGGGGGGCTTGGGGTCGGCTGGGCACAGCTTCCAGCAGGATACCCAGGCCATCAATAACATCCTCGGCCACCTCTACCAATTGGGCTCCGTCCTTGAGCAAAGCATGACAACCACGGCTGGTGGGACTGTTGATATCGCCGGGGACAGCAAAGGCCTCGCGGCCCTGCTCCCCGGCCAGTCGGGCAGTAATCAACGCGCCACTCTTGCTTGGCGCCTCGACCACCAC
>SDBT01017553.1_pt1 | contig 11297 bp, 8 predicted proteins | sample 2277101 | NCBI WGS metagenome assembly SDBT01 (sample SAMN10404973, study PRJNA504765) | marine sediment metagenome | isolation source: marine sediment core GS10_PC15, 103 cmbsf | place: Arctic Ocean: Southern Knipovich Ridge | collected 2010 | reverse complement strand
GTTTAATGTTTTTAATTATATGAGCGAGTTTTCCTCGAAAATAATTACCCAACTCATCTATTCTATTTCCTTTTTGAATATCTGAAGAATTAACTTTAATTTTTATTGAAATATCGTTTCCTGATAATTCTCCATCAAGCTGGATGAAAATCTCACATTTATTAAAAATATCTTTATTGATTTCATTTAACTCTTCAATAATCGTATCCCGCAACTGTTCTATCCGATTGATCTTATATATTTGTCCTTTTTGATTTAAATTTTTCATAAATATACATTCAACTCAGGTTTTATCTATAAATAAATTTTATTTTAACTAATCTTAATTTGTGCCTTTTTATTTAAAAAGATGAGGGATAAGTTAGTTTTTTGTTTTATCCTTCCATAAAAAAATAAATAGTTATATTTTTCCCCCATACTTGGTTTCTCAGACCTAGTTTCTTTCTGATTAAATAAGGAAAAAGCGATACGAGACCATTTATCGCAGAGGGGTGTCCTTCCTCTCTCTGATTCCCCTCCTTGTTTCTATTTATTCAGATATATTATTTCAATTGGTGTTTTAATTAAAAACTTTCAAGATTTCCCAAGCTTTTACTAATTTTCATTTTATAATTCGATAATCTTTGAGCTTGGAAAAATTGATTCAATTTTCAATTTCTTTTCTATTTTTGGTATTAATGGGTTTAAAATTTTTATAAAATCTGTTTTAAAAAGTCTAAGAATAAAGTTGATTAAATCTAAGACAATTTTTTTGCTAGGTATAATAAAATCGTGAATAAGTTTATTTCTAACATTATTATTTTCTCTAAATAGAGTGAAATGATTTATATCAATCAAATTGAACGAAAATAATAAGTCAATTTTCGACGATAATGTATAAAGACTATAAGAATACATTCTATTTTTTAACTTATCTCTTTTCTTATTAGATAAACCTTCATTATTTATTTCTTCAATAACATCTTCCCATTTTTGATCAATATATTTCTCAATAATATACCATAAAGAGATTAAACAATGATCAAGTTCTTTTTTCTGGAAATAACATAGAGATTCAAAAAATCGAAGGATATAATTTCTAAGATTTATATTTGGATATATATGAGTAGAAAAATTAAACGCTTCATCAAAAATTGATTTATGATATTTTATACTATTATAATGAAAACTTGATTCTAAAGTATCTAAATGCCAATATCTTTTATAGAAATCGTATTTTTTTGGATCATATCCCTTAGTAGCAAAAATATAAGTGGCGAACATTTCTGATGCTAAAATTATTTCATTTTGTTCTGATATAAGGATCTTTTCTTTATTTCTTTGAATAGGCTCTAAGATATAAATACCATCATCAAACAAACGAATATAGAACAAAAATAGATTAATAAATTGAGTCAAATTATCTATATCTGGGAATTTAAATTCAATAAATAGGTGATTCAAACGCCATAATATGAAATATTTCCCTTGAAGTTTTTTTTTAAAAATTATTTCATTATTTGGTATTCCTTTAATAAATCTGAAGTACATATTATAATTTTTTTGGAAACAGAGAAAAATTTGTGGTGGATAATAATTAAAAAGGTATCCATTGACAACTTGGTATTTTTTTCCATCAATCTCAATAGAATCATTTTCTAAGTCATATTCCTTTCTTGGATTATATAATTTATCAAGATCTAAATCAGGTAAAATAATATATTTCAAAAAATCTTTAACATTCTCTAGTGGATCAAAACTAGAAATTATTACTGTTTTTTGTCTAAAACTAACGATTTCATTGAAAATTATCTCTGGTCTTTTAAATTCATTAACCAATAAGTCATTAACAACTATTGGATTAGTTAAGTTTTCAAGTAGATCTGCACTTATTAAGAATTCTAACCAAAATGGTATATTTTTATTATAATTGATAATTTCTCTAATTTCTTTGAATTTAATAGGGAGGAAATATTCAAATTCTATAATATTTGCTTTTAAATCGTTCTTAATTAAATAGATAATTTCAATCCATTTATTAAAACCTAAAAGGGGAATAATAGAGATCCTTCCCCCACAGTCTTTTAAATCTTCAATTATCATCTCTCTTAATTTTTCCGTCTTTCCTTTATCAATATTTTTTGAATTATTATTAATCATTTTAAAAATCCTTCCTACAAATTATAACAATTTATTTCTATCTTACCCTAAAATACACAATACAGAAATATATCCTTTTTCCCATTTTCCCCGATAATCATTGTCTATTCTTAATTAATAGGGAAAAAGCGATACGATCCCCTCTATCGCCGAGGGGTGTCCTTTCTCTCGGGTGTCCTTATTATATCCTAATTACTATCTAATCTGTATTTCTATCCAAATTTTTCAAATGAGTAGTTATCTTATCATTATAAAAGTCAATTATAGTGAATATCTTTCTTATGTATAATTCATTAATTCTATCAATTATGTATTTCAAGTAAAATCCAATATTATAATCCTCCAATGTGAGCAATCTTTGCCAGGTGTACATCTTGTATCTACTCAGATGGCTAAAAATAAAACCTAGCATATAGAAAATGAAGAGATCAATATCTTCATCATAAGCTAATTGATTAGTATCCTCCAAAAAAGGAGAAAGATCATCTAAAACTAAGAAAAGAGTTTTATTCGAAATACCTATTTTAGTGGACAAAAAAAAGCTCTTAATTAATTCAATTAAACTAATATCCCTCTGTTGTATAAAATATTCATTCAAAGGAAACCCTAATGAAAGAAAGAATCGTGATGCAAATCCTTGTTTAGTTATTTGAATTTTAAAGTTAAAAAGATTAGTTAAATCCTCATTAATTTTTATATGATTGAAATCTTTAGAATCAATTCCATGCTTATAATATTTACTTGACATAATCGGTGATAAATGTGTGTTTTCTTGAGTAAAATTATAATGCATATTTAGAAAAAAAGAAGATAAATGTTCAATCCCATAAAATAATAAAACTGGTTTATTGATATAATCTAAAGATTCTGTACTCTTGATAAAAACTGAGCCTGATTTTACGATATTAGCTAAAATGCTACTAATTATATCTAAGTTAGTGTTTTTTCTATACCTTATTTTGTTAATATTAAAATTTTGAGATGTGTTATTAAAATAGCTTCTTACATAACTTTCTTCATTTGGAAAAAAGTTTTCATTTTCTAAACTCTGAATTCTTCTAATTTTTTCAAGGTATTTTTTAATAGTAAAATGTTGAAACTAAAGATCATATTCAAAAGCACTAAATTTCTTGTACTGGGGACTTTGAAATGATTCATCATAACCTGAGAAACTTCTGTCTAACTTTCTGCGAGGATTCATATTATCTAATTGATTTTTTTAGATTTTATAATTTCTTCGTCTTATCCTATAATACACCCAACAAAAAATATATTTTTTTCCCATTTTCACTGATCCTTACCTTGATTCTTTCTAATAAAACAGAGAAATGTGGTACAACACCTTCTATCGCCTGCACAGAATGAACTAGGGTACTGCGATTCTACCCCTTCTCTCGCTTTCTGAATTAAACGGTGTAGTGCGATAAAACACCCATTATCGCCTTCCTAATTAGTAGGGTAGTGCAATACAACACCATTTATCACTAAACAGAATGAATAAAAAACAGCCATATAACATTATTTATCGCCTATTTATTACTGAATTAAGAAATAAGAATAAATTTTTTAGAATAAATAAGAAATTTTGAGTTAAAATAGCAGTGATCCAAATAAATATAAAAAATATTACTATTATTTGGCAAGAATAAAGAGGATTAGTAGCTATTTTTTTTGAGATTATTCAATAGACTTTTAATTCATACAAAAATTTTTACCTAATCATTAAATCAAAAGAGTAAATACACAGAAAGATATCCTATCATAAGAATAAAAAATTATGCAAAAGATTAGACAATTTTGGTAAACAATATTTAAAAATACCATGCTTTTAAGAAAAAAGTCGCATTAATTTCTTTTGTGAAATTGGGAGAATCACCAATTCCTTAAATTCTTTAATTTTAGAAAACTTTTTTCCTTAAAATTGATTTAATTTATCAAAGAATTGTTTATGGTGTTGAATTTTTGAACACAGATAAAATCAATATTCCCAAGTTAAAATTAGTAGTAAAAAATAACTGTATTGGATTCGAAGGTATGTGCATGGGAGAATTAACTAATATTAATGTCCCTCCAAACCAATTAAAGGAAGCTTATGAATCTATTATCTCAAAATATCCAGATATTAAGAGTTTATTGCTTACTATTGCGAACACGATAATTAATAATGGTGTTGATCCAGGTAGTACTATAATAATATCATGTTATTATTTAAAATATTTGGAAGATAGTGGGATTAATACAGTGAATTTAATTAATGAATTCAAGAAACAAAAGCGTAATCCAGAATATTTATTAAGTTCTCTTTCAGTTCCGAAGATTGGTTGTTATTTAGCTAATCAAAACATAAATTTTGAGTTTCCGAAAAAACCGAAAAAAGTAAAAGGACAACCATCCCCAGACATAATAATTCATCAGAATGGGGTTGATTTAAAGGTTGATGTTAAGGGGAGAGGTGTAGCTCAATTAAAAGGACTCGCTTATGAGTTTATATCGATTATCAAAGACCCTAATAAAACAAGTGAATGGCGTTCTTTTGATGAAGGAGTAGAGACTGAACTCACCCATTCAGAATTAAGGAGAATTGTTAAAAAAGCGTTCTTAAAGCAGAAAGTCGATATTGTTATTATCGATGAGACTATTAATTTATTTCAAATTGGCGGTGTGTTTATGTTAAAAGAAATGGGTGAAAAGACTGAGGAAGAAGAAACCTTTAGGCTCATTAAAAATAATGTAATTTTCTGTAGTAATTTTGGTGGTAATCTTAAATGTTTTGAAATTGATAAAGATATGTTTTTGAAAGATACCTTACCACAAAAAGTCATAGAAAAAATCCCTGAAAAATGCGATAATTGTAATAATAATAAATTTAATTGTTGGAAAGAAGAAATGTATAAGGTAATTTTTCGATGCTCTAACTGTGGTAATCTTTTTACGATATTAATTGAAAAAGAATAATAAATATATGATATTTGTTGATCAAATAAATGCAATTATTATATCCAACCAGAGAATATATGATACTCCCCCTTTTATCGCCATCTGAATTAAAGAGGGAATAGCGATACAACACCACTTATTGTCTTCTGGCACAATAATGAAAAGATTATGGAACCATAATATAAAACTATAAGATTTTATTTAAAAACTCCATATTCTATATTTTAATTAATAAAATTGATAAAAAATTAAAAGTCAAATATAAATAAGTGGGACTAATGTCCGAGTCCAAGGAAAAGAAAATTGAATGTAAAATTTGTCATAAAGTCATAGATTTAAAAGATATTGTTTCACATATAAAAGAAAGTCATTCAGATTTGAATGAAGAAGAACTTTCGATATTCCTTTCAGAACATTTTAAAGTTGTTGAGTCGAAACTTGATTTAAAGGATGCAACAGAAGAAGATGTAATAGTATCGAAAATAAAAATAAATGGGGTTAAGGTATGGACTTATCCTCCTCTTGATTTTTATTCTTGCTTAATAACTCCTGAGGATGAGAATCCTAATCAAGAAATGACAACATTTATTGCTGATAATGAAGTGATTGTAGGGAGAGGATATCTAATTCTAAAAAGAGCAAAAAACAATGCTGATGCGCTTGAGAAATTAAATGATATTGTTTCTCTCTTTAATCTTATAGGCATCCCTATTGATTTTTTTAATTCTACTGATTTAATACTACTTGCAGAAACTGAAAAAGATATAAAGATGGAAATGATATGTTCAAAAATGGCTTTTAGGAGAAACTCTAATGTTCCGTTAGTAGATATAAATTTTTATGATTTAACTGCCCTTTTATTATCCTGCAATGAGATATGGAAAAAATTTAAGGAAAATGAATTTATAAAAGAGACAAGGATTTATGAATTCTTAGGGAGAGCCCGTCTTAACTTTTTTAATAAAAATTACAGACTTGCATTTATCAATGCTTGGATCGTAATAGAAGCAATATTAAGAGAGATTTGGGAAAGAAAAATAATAGAAAAATACGGTAGTAAAAATATTACAAAAGACATTAGAAAAGATAGCAGAAGCTGGACTATAAATGTTATTACTGAAGAATTATTCTTGTTAGATTTTATCTCTTTAGAGGAGAGAAACAAAATAAAAGACCTTCGTCAACAAAGGAACAATCTATTTCATTTTAAATCAGTAGAAAAAATGAAAATTTCTCAAGAAATGTCTGAGCGTTGTATTATAATGGGATTAAAATTGTTAATTCAAGAGTCTAAAGCTTTTGGTGGTAAACAGATTGTTGATTTAGCTCCAATTAGAGAAAGAATTTATACTGCTATCCATAGATCTGAGACAATTCAATAATTAATTCTTATTAAAATGGAAAATGCGTTACTGCCCCTTCTCTTACCTTCTCAATTAGTATGGATTATGCTTTTCAATAATCAATATCCCCTTTTTTAAAAAATACGAATAATATTTTCTACTGGAGTTCTTTCCTCATTTCTTCAGTAAAGACTCTACAAATCTTAACTGTTTCTAACAATTCATTCCAATTCCTAAACTTAGTTCTCAAGTGATTACTATGAGCTAAATTATTTCTTAACCTCTTTAATTTCTTAAGGAGATATTTGACATCTCCCTCATCTCTTTCACACATAAGACAAATATCCTTAAAAGATTCAATTTTCTTAATAATCTCGATTTTATCATCTAAAAGCGAACAATGAAGTAAATCGATATCTAAATCTTCTTCTCTCAATCTTTCATATCTACATTTAATTTTATAAAAAGTACATTTATCAAGAGCATTTTTCCATTCTGAATTGCATTTATCAATAATAAAATCAATGCAAACTACTTCAAAATTCATAATTAAACCAAAAAGTAATAACCGACCCGGACCTTTTTGCAAATCTCCGATGGTTATAATCTTTTTAATTTCCCCATCTATATTTAGAAAATAATGCCTAACTGAATTATTTATGAATTTATCCAGTAAATCTGTGATTGAAAGGTTCTCTGAAATAATCTGTTCATTGGTGATCTCTAAAATTTCCTTTTTATCAGTGAAGACTTTTTTCAATACATTCTCACCCTCTTTAATTACAAGTAAATCGTAATTGTTTTCTTCCATTTTAGCAAGAACTTCTTCTTGTGTTTCTAAATCTCGATTCCAATATTCTAAATCGGAACATATACAATCAACTTTAATGTTTTCTTTAAACATCTGTATAAAATTGTAAAACTTAGGTCTCATATTATATCAATTCTTTCTTTTTAATTGGTCTTAACTTATAATGCACATTTTAGAAATATATGTCTTTTTCCATTTTTCCAATAATCAATATAATTTCCTAATTGTAATAGAACACCTTCTATCACCTTCTTAATTGAATAGGGCCAATGCGATACAGACCCACTTATTGGTGTAAAGAATGAATTATTCTGTTCTTATAAAAAAACTTCGCCAAACTTGAACCCATATGCAGGTATCCCTGAATCCTTTAATTCTTTAAAATCAAGTTTATACAAATCTAATGGAAAATATTGCTGTAGATTATAAGGTATTCCAAGATATTCATATCTAGGAGCAAATCGATCTGCAATGACAGATAATAAATGAGATGCTAATAATCCAAATCGCTCAGTAAAAGGAATAGCGATAAAATCCATTTCTCCTGGATTTATTTTTTCGTCTCTTGATAATGCTATTACACCTTCAGCTACTATTATTCTTGGTAAAGCTGTTGCATATTTTGAACCAATTGGTCCTTTTCCAGTAACCCATTTACATACTGCTTTACATAAATCCTTCGCTTGAGAAGAATATCCTTTAAAACCAAATATATATGTTCTTGGAGAAAGTCTCCAAAAAATTTTATGACTCGCGAAAACTCTATCTATCTTTTCTTTTTCTGCTAATTTTCCTACCACTTGTCCGCTTACGGATTCATTTAATTCTAAGCCGAGTGTATTAACAGAATAACAATTTTCAAGTGCTTCTGCTAATGTTTTTGAATTTAAAGTTGATTTTACTTCTATTGTAGCGATAACTCCTTCAAGTGGATAAATAGCATCTTCTGATTCTCCTGATAAAGCAAATTTGGGAAATCTATTATCAAAAATTATTACATCAATTTGTCGAGATTTCTTCTGCGAATGAGACGAATAAATCTTACCTGAGCCTATGCTTACACCCCAAGGTAGAAATCTCTCAAGTATTTTTTTAACAAAAAGTTCTCTTAACCCTCCTTTAGAGGGTTTATGATCCATAATATCTGCTCCTTCTAACTCAGAGCTTAAGACTTTTTCTAAATGAGAAAACCATTTTTTAATCTGTTCCTTTACATTTACTTTTGGATTAAACATTCTTCTCAATCTTTTTAATTAATTCTTATCCTAACCTATATAAAATTCATTTAGAATATATCTTTTTTTCATAACTACTTAATAACCAAAAACTATATCAGAAAATCCATAGACACCATAAAATTAATATGCCTAGAAATAACATTTATGTATTCAGAGGGGATTTTCTTTTAATCCCTATTACTCCAAGAGTATATGAAGTTATAAACTTAAGATTAATTAAAAAATTGAGATGTCGAAAGAATCACACAAATCAATAATTCAGAATTTGATGATATCTGCTTTATTCCAGACGATGCATTTTTTGAAAAGATAGAAATCGATGATCTATATCTGGGAATGCTAAAAGATACAATAGATGGAAGATTATTATCTAGAGTATGTCCAAATGATAAGATCAATTTCTATAAAGATCTTATCTCTCAAACATCTAATAAATTTCTAAAGTTGGCGTATTTTGAATACATTAAAAATACTCTCTTAGATAGCGAGAGATTTCAATTAATAAATATGGAAGGATTGATTCCACTATATTTTGAAGTAACTTTAGACATTATCGTACGAGAAAATATCCGATATCGACCTATGCATCTAATCAAAGAATATATTAACTTGTCTCATAGAGTAAAAATACCAAATCAGGAAATGTTTGATAATGTGGGATTAATCTTGAATAAAATTAAATCCCAGCAAGATAAAAATCATATTAAAGACATTGAATTTATTTTAGAGTATTTTATTGATAAGAATAAAAAGGTATTAAGTAGTGCAACCATTCCAATTGAGATTTTAAATACGATTGAATACTGGGTAAATTATTTATTTAATGGGAATTTTACAATGTATCTACGATTTACAGACAAAATCTTAGATTTCTATGAAAAAATGGATATGTTAGATGACTTACATGATAAAAGAAAAGTATTTGCAGCTAAATATATGGAATTTTATGATGATAAAATATCTGATAATCAATGGAATGAAAATAATATGCAATCAATGGGAATTAAACGCTATTTTTTAATTACCAAATTGAAAATTATAGAAAAATACTGCCCAAACCGAACAGACCTGAAAAATGAGGTAAAAATGGAAATTGAAAGGGTTGAAAAGATCATTCCTGAATGTAAGGAAGGAGGTGCTAAAATTTCTAAACAAATTAAAGTTGATTTTAAGCCCTTCATCAAAGATTTTAAAGATGATTCTCTTGAAAAATTTATAAAAAAAACTGTTATCAATGATTATTTCATTCCTCTCGATAACCCACCCCCAAATAGTGCAAACTATGACTTGACGCAATATATTTCAACCATATATTATGATAAAGATAGTGCTAAAAAAGTTCAACAACCAGAAAAATGGTATTATTATCACTTTGCTTGGGATTACAAATTGCGATTATTTCATAAAATTATTGAAAGATTTGATAAAAATGAATTGTTTGATATGATTTTTTCAGTAATTTATTTTTCAGATGTTATAAATGCTATCACTAAGGACTTTTTCTACAGAGCATTGCAATATTACTTTGATGGAAACTATAATTCATCCATTATGAGTTGTGTATTCCAAGTGGAAGTCGTTCTAAGAGAAATTTGTAGAAAAAATAATCTAGAAACCATTAGCATTGAAGAAACTAAAACGAGGCAAAAAACAATAGGTTCATATATTACCAAACTAAGAGAGATTAAACTTGCAAATGAATGGTTACTATTGTTTATTGAATGGTTTCTTTTAAATGAAGATAATCAAATTTCTAAAAATGTTCGACACCAAATTGCACACGGAATAAATTCAAAAGAGCATTTTGATAATATTTTTACGAAAGAAAATGCAATATCTCTTATTTTAATCTTCTTAAGTTTATCAAAATATTAATTCTATCAATTTATAACCTTAAAGAATGGATAGGGAAATATCACAATTTAGCTATTTAATCCAGAATAGTTATGTTTCTTTAATAAAACATAAAAAAACATACTTCTTCGTTTATAGTGTAAAGGTTTTAATCTAATTTCTTTTCCTTTAGATTATTCTTTATTTCTTCAATCTTATTATTACATAATTCAGTTAAATATTCCTTCGGTGTCTTTTCTTCTTTATTATCCTTCAAGTAAGTTCTGAGAATTTTTTTACATTTAATATTTAGAGTAATATCAATTATCTTTGTTTCTTCTCCCAACTTCTTCCATTTAGTAAACTTATCAAAATATTTGTCTATTCCACAAAAAAACAAAACAATACTGAATATTAAAATTATTATTTAAATAAAAATAAAGACACCCTCTAAAATAAAAAGACTTAGACTTATCAAGAACAAATACACAACACTTACTTGTCTCAAAAAGAAGCATCAGATAATATTATCATATCTTAAGAACTCTTCATCACTTAGTTCTCCAGTGGGATTAAAAAAAATATTCTGCCCTATAATTTTATTATTAGAGTTCAAGAAAGAGATAAATTGATAAAGATAAGATACCCTTAGTTTTCAAAATATTAGATAAATCTGGCAAAATGGATGAAGCTGAATTTGAAAAATATATAATTGAAGCATTCGAAAACGAAGTTATCATTCAAGGTATTTTAAAATTAAAAGATGCTAACAGTGTTGATGAGTTATTAAAAAAATTTGACGATATTCCTGAAGAATTTTATGAATCTAAAGGATATCTTGAATTAATAAAATTTGAAAGACTTATTAAAGAAGCAGATATTTCTGATTATTGTACATTCTCTTCTGGAACAGTAAGGGGACTTGATTATTATACAGGAATTATTTATGAAGTATTTGATACTGGAACTGAAAATATAAGAAGTATTTTTGGGGGT
>SDBT01017552.1_pt1 | contig 11297 bp, 15 predicted proteins | sample 2277101 | NCBI WGS metagenome assembly SDBT01 (sample SAMN10404973, study PRJNA504765) | marine sediment metagenome | isolation source: marine sediment core GS10_PC15, 103 cmbsf | place: Arctic Ocean: Southern Knipovich Ridge | collected 2010 | reverse complement strand
GTAGAGTTGCGCTTGACAGGCTGGATCAAATTTGATAGGTTCTGGTAAGACATTAGATCTAAAGGAATTAGATAGGAGTAGAAATAGTGCCATCACAGGGCTCCGCTGCTAAGCGGCATAGACAGAGTGAAAAGAGACGAGTAAGGAACAAGATGGTCAAAACTCGGGTCAGAAGCAGTACCCGAAAGTTCCTTGAGTTAATAGACGAAAAGGCCGGCGAAGAGGCTCAAAATCAATACCGAGAAGTTTCCAGTCTTCTGGATAGAGCGGTATCGAAAAGTGTACTTCATAAAAATACGGCGGCAAGGAAAAAGCGTCGGCTGCATAAAATGCTGGTTAGCCTTAGCTAATCGCCTCGAGATGTGAATAGAGGCGTTGCCGCCGCATTGCTTTGGCTTGAGAAAGGAGTTCGAGTGGGTGAGCCAAAACTCACCAAAGCTGAGATCATCGAACTGATCCATCAGGAAGTAAACGTTAGCAAAAAAAATATCCACAAGATTCTTGATCTTTTGTTTCAAGAAATCAAGGCGGGCCTCCTGCAGGACAAGGTAATCGAGCTGCGGGGTTTCGGTACGTTTGAAATCAAGATGAGAAAGGGCAGGAAGGCTCGGAATCCCAAAACCGGCGAAATTGTTAATGTGAATAACCACGGGGTCGCTGTTTTTCGTCCCGGCAGGGAACTGAAGCAAAAAGCCTGGGTTCTCAGGGAATAGAATACCAGGACGGCGTGTTGGAAAACCCCCCCAAGAGAACTCGTGCAGTTATTATAGACCTGCTGCTTCTGCTGGCATCCGCTCTCTTTTTTACCCTATCGTTTCCAAGTTTTGCCTATAAGTGGGGTTTCTTCCCACTGGCCTATCTTGCTCTGATACCGGTTTTCCTGGTCGTACACCGGGCCGGTTGGCTGCGCACCGCTCTCTACGGTGCCTTTTTCGGCTATTTCAGTTATGTTGGTTATAATTACTGGCTGGCCACATTTCATCCACTTACACTGGCCATTGTGCCGCCCATTTATTCGATTTATTTCGCTTTCCTCTTTCTTCTGATTAAGATGGCGGATACACTCTTTCCTCGTTACGGATATCTTCTCCAGACTTCAATGTGGGTTTGCTTCGAATTTTTCAAAGTACAGGGTTTTCTCGGTTATGCCTACGGGATTATCGGCTACTCTCAGTATCCATTTCTGTCTCTGATCGGTCTGTCGGCGGTAACCGGGGTTTGGGGAATTTCCCTGTTGGTCGTTTTCCCCTCGGCCTTATTGGGTAATGTCTTGAAGGGTGGAGCGGCGTCCCTATTGACCGATCTAAAAAGACAGCGGCCGGTTATCATCGGCTACTTGCTGGTTTTTGCCGGGGTATTGGTCTACGGTCAGCTTTCGATGAGCCGGTTGGATGAGGCCAGACAGTGGAAGGTCGCCCTGGTCCAGCAGAACGTGGATCCGTGGCAGGGTGGAAATTCGGCATATGAGCGCTCGCTGTCCATTCTGACCCGTCTGAGCACAGCAGCAGCCAGGGAAGACCCGGACATCATTATCTGGTCGGAGACTTCTTTTGTCCCGGCCATCGACTGGCATACCCGCTACCGGACAGACCGAACAGCCTACAACCTGGTCAAGCGCCTGCGCGATTATTTAAGTGCTCAAGAAATACCCTTTGTGATCGGCAACGACGATGGACAGTTGATCAAGGATGAGTTTGGCCGGGAGGTGAGGGTGGATTACAATGCCGTCGTGCTCTGGGATCAGGGCAGGATCGTACAAACTTACCGTAAGATCCATCTGGTTCCGTTTACCGAGTCTTTTCCCTTCCGCAAGGCCCTGCCCGGAATCTACGAATGGCTGAAAGAGGCCGATACCCATTTTTGGGAAAAAGGAAAAGAGTTCACAGTATTTGAGGCTGCGGGGGTCAAGTTTTCCACTCCAATCTGTTTTGAGGATACCTTCGGCTATATCAGCCGGCGTTTCGTGAATGAAGGCGCCGAAGTCCTGGTGAACATGACCAACGATGCCTGGTCCAATTCAATAGCAGCTGAGATGCAGCATATGACGATATCGCTGTTCCGGGCGGTAGAGAACAAACGAACCCTGCTGCGGGCCACCAACGGCGGTATTACCTGTGTGATTGACCCCAATGGACGCATCATCGAAATGCTCGAGCCGTTTACAGAGGACACCCTGATTGCCACGGTACCCGTTTATACAGGGCTAACGACCCTGTACACTCGCTGGGGGAACTGGTTTGCCTACGTGCTTCTCGTCGTTTCCCTGGCTGCTGTGGCGGCCGGAGTGGTAGTACGTGTGCTCAAGCGGTAGTACGGGTGGTTGGAATAGCTGGCGGGCTGCTCAAGCGGTAGTACGGAGGGGTGTTGTGGTGGCCGGCTAACCAAGCGGTAGTACGGGAGGTTGGAATAGCTGGCGGGCTGCTCAAGCGGTAGTACGGGCGGCAGGAATGGCTGGCCATCTGCTCAAGCGCGAGAATGGGTGGCGGGAGTTGTTGGCTGGTTGCTTAAATGGTAGTTTGAAGTGCGGGGTAAAAGATTCGGATTCCTAGCCCGGTAATATTGACAAGAGAAGATAAGTTTAGGAAAATGAGCTTGAGGTTTTTAGATTATGAAATTAAAAGGTAGAATTCTGATCGTAGATGATGAGCCGATAAATCTTGAATTTTTTGACGTTATGCTCAGCAAACTGGGTTTTATCGTGGAGAAGGCCATCGATGGTGAAGATGCGCTGCAGAAGATAGAAGAAACCAACCCGGACCTGGTGATTCTGGACAACATTATGCCCAGGCTCACCGGCTGGGAAGTTACCAAGAAATTGAAGCAGGACAAGAAGTATCGGAAGTATCGCCAAACACCGATTATCATGTTCTCGGCCATGGACGAAGTAAAGGACAAGATCGAGGGCCTCGAGCTCGGGGTCGATGACTATATCACAAAACCTTTTAATTTTTCGGAAGTTCTGGCAAGAATTCGCGCAGTTCTACGTAATCGTGAATTAGCCCGGCAGGTTTCGCGTCGTGAGCGGCGAATTGCGGTTGTTGAATCCTTGAACAGCTCGCTCATCTTTTTTACCCAGCATATCAAGAAGCCGATTTCTCTCCTCATCGACAGTGCGGAACGCTTAAATGCGGGAAGCGAGCAAGAAGCCCTGGCTCTGGTGGAGCTGGTCAAAAAAGAGGGGGACGAGATCCTGGCCACGCTCAAGGGTCTTGAAGACGAAATCAATGAACTTCAGATGAAGGGGCAGAAACTCGAAAGAGGCGATCTCTCCTTGGATGATTTGGAGAAAAAAATGCAGAAACATCTCAAAAACTGGAAGAAACGCCAGGAACAGAGCGAACGTGGGGAAAGAATGGAGCAGGAGTAAAGACATGCTTTCGGAAAATAAAAAAAAGGTTTTAGAGTGGTTTGCCGAAGGGCGTAAGAGCTACAAGCTCATGAAATTCGAAGAGGCCATGAATTTCTTTTCCAAAGCGCTGAAAGTGGATTCGGAAGACGGCCCATCCCGAGTATACTATGCCCGCTGCAAGCACTATGTCGAAAATCCGCCGGCCGAAGACTGGGACGGCGTCTTTGTTATGAAAACGAAGTAATGAAAGATGGCTAGAAACAACGATCATAAAGGCCTTGAGAAGATCTCGACCACATTGGGAAAAGAAACCAATTTCAATGGTACTTTGCGTTTCCAGGAATCCCTGAAAATTGACGGCAAGTTTGAAGGAGATATCGAGTCCTCCGGTTTTCTTTACATTGAAAACGGCGCCTTGGTTAAGGCCGATATCAAGGTCGGTTCCATTGTTATTGGGGGCATTGTCCGGGGAAACATCGAAGCCAGTGAAAAGCTGGAAATGCTCTCTACGGGTCAGGTTTTTGGGAATATCCGCACCGCAAAACTCAATATTGCCGATGGTGTAGTTTTTGAGGGTAAATGCGAAATGATCAAGAACTCGGAGAGTATAGATATTTTTTCGGCTAAGGTTGAACAGATCAAGCAAACAAGCCAAAGCGTTTGATCTTGAACCGCGCCGTTATTCTCTCTGTCGGCACCGAACTTACCGAGGGCATTATACTCAACACAAATTTTCGCTTTCTTGGTTCAGAGCTCAAGCGGATGGGCTTTGCGGTAGACCGGCAAGTTCAGATACCCGATCGGGTAGAGCTTTTTACCCGAGAGCTCGATCGGTCTGCCCAGGATAGTGAGCTCGTTTTTATTACCGGCGGCTTGGGACCTACTTCGGACGATCTAACCCGCTCTGCGGTGGCAGCAGCAGCCGGTGTGGATTTGCGTTTTAACGAGGACATCTGGCAGGGACTCAAATGTCGGTTTAAAGGACGGAACTTGGCCGCGGCTAACCGCGTTCAGGCCATGATCCCTGAGGATTTTACCATTCTTCCCAATCGGTGGGGTACGGCGCCCGGATTCTCAGGTTTTGTGCAATCCAGTCTCTCTGTCGCACTTCCCGGTCCACCGGGAGAGTTGGAACCGATGTTTTTCGAGTACGTGGTGCCGCTGCTTGAGCAGCAGTTTAATATTGTTTCTGTCCCGGACGAACTGCCGGCCACGGCCTTTCTGATCCCCGAATCAGCCCTCGAGCAGGCTCTGCAGGAGAATCGGCAACAGGGAGTAAGCTGGGGCACTCGCTTCACTGAAGATCGGATTCTTTTCACCCTTAAAGGGGGTAAAGGAGAAATGCGGGAGCTCTGTTTCCAGGCCTTGGTCTCCCAATTCGGTCCGGTTCGGATTCGCCGGTCAGATGTGAAGCCCAATGTGCTTCTGTTGCAGGCGCTGCTCGAAAAAGGTTTTGTGCTGGCCGCGGCTGAATCCTGCACCGGCGGCCTGCTGGGGCAGTTGATGACCGAAACGCCTGGAAGCTCCGCCGTTTTTTGGGGCGATCTGGTGACTTATTCCAACGAAGCCAAGCAACAGATGCTGGAAGTCGACGGCCAGCTTATCGAACAACATGGGGCTGTCTCCAAAGAAGTGGTACGGGAAATGGCGATTGCCGTGTTAAAAAAAAGCGGGGCCGACTTAGGCCTGGCCATTACGGGTATCGCCGGCCCCGAGGGCGGAACTCAAGAGAAACCGGTGGGTACTGTTTGGATTTCAGGAATCAGTCGAACAGGAGAGATCTGCCGGCGGTTTCTTTTTCACGGAAGTCGCGCTGCAATCAGACGAAAGACTGCGGTCTGTGCTCTGCTCATCGGAGAATCGTTACTGCTCGATCGACCGTTCCCTGACCTTGACAATTAATGGATCAGATATTATACTTTGAACCAAGATTCAACAGTCTATTTTGTCATCCTTAACAATAATATCCATGCCTAAAACGCCTGAGAAGAATTTACCTAATTGATGGAGTGATGAGTGGCAATAATCAGAAAAAAAAAGAACGGTGAAGTAAAAATAAAACCGGTAGCGACAGATGATCTGCAAAGTCCTAAAGGTTTCCAGGCTGACCCTGATGTGGATGTAAGTTTTCCAAAAGAAACGAAAGACGAAACCGCGCAGGCGGATCTGTTTACATCCGCTGCAGACAATAAAGCTTTAGAAGCGCCGCCTGAAGACGCCAACAGGATGTCTTCTGTCCCTTTCGGCGATGCGGGTACGGGGCCTAACCAAAAACATAAACAAAGACCCAGGAACCGCCCCCGGAAAAAAAAGATCCGTGTCGAGCTGATTAAAGAAGCGGATACCGGGGCCGAAAGGCAAAGTGCTGGAGATGAAGAAGCCGGCCAGAAAGCCGACCCACCGGAGGTGGCGCCTGCGGCAGCTCAATTGCCAGTACAGGCAACCCCTTCGGAAGACAAGAGAAATGTGATAGAGATAGCGCAGAAGCTCAATATCAGCGACTTTACCCTGCTCAACATGCAGCAGCTTCGAAACAGGGCGCTGGAGATGGGCATGAAGCGAGAAAACCTGCTCTCGATGAAAAAGCAGGAAATCATTTTTTCGATATTCAAGCAGCACACGGAGCGGAAGGGGCAGATCTACGCTCACGGCGTCCTGGAAATTCTCCCGGACGGCTATGGTTTCCTGCGCTCACCCAACTACAGCTACCTGCCGGGTCCGGATGATATATACATCTCGCCTTCTCAGATTCGCCTGTTCAACCTGAAGACTGGTGACACGGTATCCGGACAGATCCGACCGCCTAAAGAGGGGGAGCGTTTCTTTGCCATGCTCCGGGTCGAAGAAGTCAATTTTGATAATCCGGAAGTTGCGCAGATGCGAATTCCATTTGATAACCTGACCCCCCTATATCCGGACGAACGTATTAACTTGGAAACCAAGGGAGAGGAAATTACTACGCGCATGATCAATCTCTTCTGCCCGATCGGAAAAGGTCAGCGTGGGTTGATCGTATCACCACCGTTTACCGGTAAGACTACAGTGTTGCAGAAGATTGCCAACGCGATTACGGTTAATCATCCCGAGATTTTTGTGATCGTACTGCTTATCGATGAACGGCCGGAAGAGGTAACCGACATGCAGCGGAACGTAGAAGGAGAAGTTGTCTCCTCTACTTTCGATGAGCAGGCAACGAGGCACGTCCAGGTCGCTGAAATGGTCATCGAGAAGGCAAAACGTCTTGTAGAACATCGCCGGGACGTCGTTATCCTGCTTGACTCCATTACCCGCCTGGCCAGGGCCTATAACCAGACAGTTCCTACTTCCGGAAAGATACTCTCCGGAGGAGTAGATTCCAATGCCTTGCATAAGCCCAAACGTTTCTTCGGGGCGGCGCGCAATATCGAGCAAGGCGGCAGCCTTACCATCGTGGCCACGGCCCTCATCGACACAGGCAGCAGAATGGATGAGGTCATCTTTGAGGAGTTCAAAGGCACCGGCAACATGGAAATAAATTTGGACCGGCGCCTCTCCGACCGCAGGTTGTATCCTGCCATTAACATCAAGCGGTCGGCGACTCGGAAAGAGGAGCTGCTCTTATCTGAACAGGTGCTCAGCAAGATGTGGATTCTGCGCAAGGTAATCAACCCCATGGATGATGCGGAGATAATCGAGCTGCTCATTGACAGAATGCAGAAAAGCAAAGATAATGAGACGTTTTTGCGTTCGATGAATACTACGGGCAGTATGGACAGCTGAAACCTGAGGAGACAGTCATGAAAAAAGGAATTCATCCGAAATATCAGGCAACAACTATCACCTGTGTGTGCGGGAACACCATAGAGAGTCGTTCAACGATGAAAGATCAGCAAATTGAGATTTGTTCTAATTGTCACCCATTCTATACGGGCAAACAAAAACTGGTCGACACCGCCGGTCGTATCGAACGTTTCCGGAAAAAATACAATATCAAAGAGTGAGCGAACGTTTCATATGCTCCCAGTGGCTGCCTTGCCAGTAGATACGGCCGCAAAGGTGACATTCGTAGAATCGTTTATGACTCCTGACTACCTGTTTCGGCAATCGATTCCTGATTTTTTTTAAGACAGCAGGGCGCAAAGGTTCGTTGCAGAGCAGGCATCGTGAAAAAGGCTTCACGGTCCCGGTCAGATCGAAGCGTTGGATCACCTCGGTGATCTGTTTTTGCGGCTTTTTTGAACGGACACAATAACCGTGGCTAATGATCTTACGCTTGAGCAGACCTCTGTCCCGGGTAAGGATGATTCTCTCTTCCCGGTTGGAAATTGCCGATAACATCTCATCGTCATGTTGGTTGCTGTATACAGTGTCGAAGCCGAGCATTCGCAATTCCTTGGCGAGCCTTCCCAGGTGTACGTCCAGAATGAATTTTGTTTTTCTCAAAGGTTTCGGACGAACTTTGCTGAGACTGGTGATATCGAAGGATTCGAACAGCGGGTAGGCACTGACCCGGTCCTGGTCCTGAAGCTGATAGCTGAACGGGACAGACAGACCGTTGATGAGTATCAGGTCGATTTCGGTGTGAGGGATGCCTATGGCTTCGAGCAGCGCCTTCACGGTATCGCCCTCCTGAAACACGGCCGGAAAGCGCCGTTTGTGCTCGCTCGCAGGAATAAAGTCGTTGAGTTCTTCGTAGACCCGGACCAGCGCTGTCGGCATTGGTAACCCTACGATCATTTTATACCAGGATTAACTAATTGTTGCTACAGAGCTGCAGAAGGCTGCACGGTCTGCGGAAACAGGCGGCCGCTGTTGCCAGCAGTACGAGATCACAGATTGGCCAGCTTCTCGATCATGAAGCGAATCCTGCTGGAGAGAGAATGGAGCAGCCGTTTTGTCCACTGGGGACTGGCCGAGAAAATATCCTGGAAGTTGTCTTTAGAAAAGACCAGCGCTTCTACCGGTCCTTTTGAGATTACTGTGGCCGAACGTACGGATTTGTCGAAGAAGCTCATCTCACCGATCAGCTCTCCTTGGCCCAGGGTTGCGAGGACTTTGTATTTGCTGCCCATTTTACGGGTTATGTAGACCTCTCCGGACAGAATCCAGAAGATTGTCTGTTGGACATCGCCCTCTTTGATGAGCACAGTTTTGTCCGGGTACTTTTTCCCGAATTTGGCAATAATATCTTCGTTAATCGCTTCTTCAGCTTGAAAAGCGATCTGCATGATTTCGGTGTAGTTCTTGTCACTCATGATTCCAGTCCCGATTCGGTGAGACCCAACTTTGCCCCGAACTCCGCGTTCAGGATGCGAAGTTTCTGGGTAAGTCCTGTAATCGTGGTCAAGGCTAACTCCCACGAAACACTGGAAGCGATGTCGAAGTTCTCCAAATCCCAGCAATACAGGATCGATCGCTCCACGGAATAGGCGCTGGTCAATCGATTGATGCCGAGGAACGGGTCGATTACTCCGAATAAGGCTTCCGGAAAAAGGTAAAGCGGAAATTTCATGTCATTAGCCAGGTTATATTCGATCTTGATCAAACCGGCAATGATATAGTAGACGGGTTTTTCGGACAACTCGTCTCCCGCCAGGTAGATACACTCACCCGGTTCTACAATGGTTTCTGCACCATATTGTAGATCTTTTTCTTGCATCTCTCTATTCTATTCTAATCGGCGGACTAAGGCAATTTCATTGAATTCTTTTATCTTTTTCTATAAAATGAGTGATCGCTATGCAAGATATTATCCTGGCCCATTTGAAGGAATTTGGAGAAGAGACGGAAATCATCGCGGCTGCACCCGGCCGGGTGAACCTGATTGGCGAACATACGGATTACAACGATGGATTTGTTCTGCCGATGGGCATCGATTTTTTCATCTTCGCTGCCGTGTCAAGGCGAAAAGATCAGCAACTCAAGTTCTATTCCATAGATTTTCAGGACCGTAAAAAGGCCTCCATCAGCAACCTGCGCTATAGGAAGGAAGACCGCTGGTCGAACTACCCCAAAGGCATTGTCAGTGTCCTGTTGAAGCGGGGATATCCTTTAACTGGTATTAATTTCACTTTCAAGGGGAATGTTCCCCTAGGTGTGGGCCTTTCCTCGTCTGCGGCCATGGAGGTGGCTACCGGTTTTGCCGTGCAGATGTTGTTTTCCCTTGGTTTAAGTGGCCCGGAACTGGCGAAGATTGCCCAGGAAGCGGAAAGCAGCTTCGTGGGGTTGAACTGCGGGATAATGGATCAGTTTGTCTCCCGTTTGGCCAGACAGGGTCAGGCCCTGTTCCTGGACACTCGCAGCCTTGAATATAGCTACGTTCCACTGGAGCTGGGTACTGTCAAAATTCTAGTTACCAACTCGAACGTCCCCCGCAACTTGATCGATTCGGAGTACAATCAAAGACGGGCCGAGTGCGAAAAATGTGTGGCCCTGCTCAGTAGTAAAAAACCGGGTACCGCCCTGCGGGACTATTCCCCTGCGGACCTGATAGAAAGCATGGGGATCATTCCGGAATCAACTCGAAAGAAGTGTCTGCACGTGGTAGAGGAAAATATGCGGGTAATCGAAGCCAAAAACGCCCTTGCCAATAACGACATCCTCTCCTTCGGGAAGCTGATGAATCGTTCCCACGAAAGCCTGAGGGATCTTTACGAAGTGTCCTGCCCTGAACTGGATTGGCTGGTCAAGCGGGCCTGGGAGATTGAAGGTGTCTACGGGTCTCGAATGACAGGAGCCGGCTTTGGCGGCTGCACGGTCACCTTGATCGAGGAAAAGGCAATTCCCGTATATGTTGCCGCCATTGAGCAGTACGAACACATATTCAGCTTTAAACCGGAAACCTTTGTCTGTGAGCCTTCCAGAGGGGCAGAGATAGTCTATGAAAATATTACTCACCAACGATGACGGGATAGACAGTCCCGGCCTCCAGGGTCTCAAAAGACGTCTGAAAAAACGCCACGATATCTGGGTTGTAGCGCCTGACGGCAATCGCAGTGCCAGTTCTCATTCTATCAGCCTCACCAATCCGGTCCGCATTCGGGATATTGGAGATCAGAGTTTCAGCTGCAGTGGAAGCCCCGCCGACTGCGTGCTTACCGCCCTCCTGGGTTTGCTGCCGACGCAGATTGAGTTAGTGATATCGGGGATCAACCTGGGGCCTAATTTCGGTACCGATATCGTTTACTCCGGTACCGCAGCCGCGGCCAGACAGGCGGCTTTGATGGCTACCCCTGCCGTCGCCTGTTCACTAGACGCCTTTTCGGCGCCCTTTCGGTTCGACTATCCGGCCAGATTTCTTGATAGGAATGTGGAGCTTTTCCGTTCCCTCTGGGTAGAAAATCACTTTTTGAATATTAATTTCCCTAATCAGCCTGGTGGGGCCAAAGCACTGGTCACCTTTCCCTCTCGTCGAATTTACAGAGACGAACTGGTCAGGTTTGAATCACCTACGGGGGATCTTTTTTGCCTGGTAGCAGGACCGGTCCCTGAATCGGAAAGGGAGGAGGGCTCGGATTTCTGGGCGGTTGAACGGGGGTTCATTTCCCTTTCACCAATCATGATCCATCCGACCAACCATGCCATCGAGGAGCATTATCATAGCGTTTCCTTCCGATCTTGACCCGAATTAAAACTTACAAAAATAACAACATATGCCGATACTAATAACGGAGATTTAGGATGGATATGATAAATGTATCTTCCGTACAATCAAACTCCGGTACTCCCGAGAGTTCGGTCCAAAACACCGTGATAAAAATAGATCAAATCAAGACCATTCTCTACTTGGGAGTCAAGGGTAATATGTCCCGGGGGGTTCGGGAACCTCACCAGATCGACACCTTTGCCTGAAGCACTTCGTATCGAAGGCTACAGCCCACAACCCAAGAGGAATTTTCAAGCGTAAACGTAGCTTACGAGAGGGCTGAAATGCCAACGCGATCCAAAGCGATCTCGATCCAAAGCGATC
>SDBT01017551.1_pt1 | contig 11297 bp, 11 predicted proteins | sample 2277101 | NCBI WGS metagenome assembly SDBT01 (sample SAMN10404973, study PRJNA504765) | marine sediment metagenome | isolation source: marine sediment core GS10_PC15, 103 cmbsf | place: Arctic Ocean: Southern Knipovich Ridge | collected 2010 | reverse complement strand
GATGACTAAACGGATACGTAGATGATATCGTAGTATTGGTGAATGGATTTGACCTTCCAAACAGCCTGCTCCAGAGTCCGCCATCATGCTTTATTCCGGTGATGTTACTGTCAGTTATAACTAAGGTTGGTATTTTGTTGCGAGGCCCCGAAAAGGCAAGCGGTAAAACATGTTGCTTCCTCCCTGGGTGATTTGCAGGCTTATTAGCTCGTAGACCAGTAGATTGAAAAACTAATCCAGACGCAAGTATATCACAGGCGTAAGCCGGATGTCAATGAGCGGTTCTCTCTCGCGCGTCCGGTGATGCGTATACGGATAATATCTCGCCGTAATAGATGGTGTGGAAGTCGCCGCCGGAGTACGCGGAGGAGACAATCTCACTGGCGAGTTTTTCTTTCAGCACGTCATTTTTGTGAACGACCTTACATTCGTAATGGATCACGCACTGTTCTATGATTGGGGATTTCACCTTCTTGCCGGGTACAGCTATCAGCCCTTTCTCTGCGAATTTGTCGTGATCCCTACCTGATGCGCTGCCGCAGAATGCTACGATACTGGTCATATCCGCCGATGGCACGTTCACAGTGAAATCATTGGCATATTCCATCAGCCCGTAGGTGTATCGGGATGGTCGCACCAGAACGGTAAATATCGGTTTGCCCCATATTATGCCGACGGTTCCCCAGCCGATGGTCATAGCGTTGGGTTTCCCGTCTGCATCTGTAGATACCAGCAGTAAGCCTGGCCGTCTCAATGCCTTTAGCGTCTCCTCCAGATACTCGCTGTAAGTTGCTTCGATTTTGCTTGACATTTTGCCCTCCTCTAAATCTTTGTGATAAGCCGATGGTCTAGATTATAAGAAATATCCCTGTTATTAGCAGCACCAGAGCCACTACTCTGTTGAATAGCGCCTGATTGATCTTTATGTGCAGGATGGCCCCCACCAGACTGCCAATTACGAAAGCCGGCAGCAGATACAGAGCAAACCTCAGCACCTCTCCGGTTATAAGACGTGTGTAGCAAAGCATCACCCATTGCCACGAATTGCTCACAAGGAAGTAGAGGACCAGTGTAGCTCTAAATGCCCGTTTGTCCTCTATTTTTCTGTTCAGATATATGATAACCGGCGGACCGCCGGTGCCAAACATGCCGCCCAGACATCCACCCAGGAAACCGGCGATGAGACCTGCATAATTCTTGATCTCTCCGCTCTTTTTCTGCCGTCCGAGCAACATGTTCAGAGCGTAACCGGATAAAAACACCCCAAACAGCCGCTTGAGCAGACTACTTTCACAGGAGGCCAACACGTATATTCCCAGCGGCGTACCAATAGTCGCCCCAACGATCATTACGAACAGGACATCCTTCCTGACCCATTTCCTCGTCCGGAAGGTCAGAAGCAACATGATCCCGCTGAAAACGGCCAGCGTAACCGCCGTTGGCACAACCAGTTTTATGGCCCCGGCTAACCCCGTCAAGTCAAACAGCAGAAGAATCATTGGTACCATCAGCAGACCTGAACCGAAGCCGGTTAATCCCCTGATCAAAAAAGCCGCTGTGACTATAACGCTGGACAGGATTGCTATTTGCAGGCTTATGATTTTGCCTTTCTCTGATACTATAGAATTTTCAGGAAAGAGTTTAGGCTTTGGATAGCGCCACCGGCTTTCTGGAGGCCTGGATTTATCCAGGATCTTCCCGACTGAAGTCGGGCCTCCAAAAGCCTGTTTCCTTTGTGAAAACTCTATAGATCCGCGTTATTCGCGTTCTATGGATTTTATCCAGAGCTATATGATCTCAAGATAATCCTGATCTGGCAGTGATGGAAATGGAGCGGCAGGCAACGTCTGGTACCAGTATGCCACCGATGCGATGTCGTCCTGCAATGGGAGATAGCGTCCGCCGTCACGCCACCCCAGTGCCTGGATAGTGACGCGCAAGTCCTGCTCAAAGCGGATGGGGTCCATGATATGCCAGCGATACATGCTAAACCGCTGTTGGGCTTGATAGAGGCCGTCAGGACGCGTGACCTGCTGCATCCCCATAAACGGGGTGGAATAATCCGCATATCGCCCATCAACGTCCCAGTTATACGCTCCGCCGAAGTAGTCCTCGGTGCCGGTTCCGCAGATAGTGGGGAAATCAGTGTCGCCGTCAATGTAGAATTTGATCTCCCCTTCGCCCCACCATCCGTTGTTGTTCACTCCCCAGGCCAGGGCTGTTCCAATGTAGTGGCCGGTTCCTTTTATGTCGTTGACTATGGTATAAGGCTGTTTGTATGGAAGCGGATTGGCGCGGCTGAACTGGGCATGGAAATACGCCGCGTCATCATCCACATCCGTGAGGGTATAGTTTACCTGATAGTAGTGTGTCATAGCTTCGCGATGGCGATTTTCCAGCGTTATCCGGCATCGCTTTCGGAATGGCATCTCCCAGAAGCAGTTATAGCCGCGATTTGGGTTTACCACAACGGGCAGGGAGTTGATCTGAATATACCGACCCCAGCCACAGGCAAAGAAATCGGCAATGGGACACTCAACAGACGGAACTTCCTGATCATCCCAGTAGATGCGCAGGATGTAGTAACGCGCCCCTGGCCCGCTTCTAGAAACGTCGCCGCTGAGCCACATAGATTGGATCGCGCCGGGGCCTCCGATATCAGCGATAGTATAAGTCTCTCCAGCTTCGATTCTAACGCTGGGAGATACCTTCCATCCCTGTCCCAGATCCCGCGCGCATCCTGCCCCTGTGCCTTCCGTCGCCATGCCGCCTTTTCCCTTTTCTCCTGCGGGATTTTCCGCTGAAATGGAGCGCGTTTTAGCTCTGGATAATCTGGAGAGATTCCCAAGATTCATCCCTAGTCCGTTGAATCTTTTCATATCCATCCTCCGTAAATGCCGATCAAAGTAGAACATGCCGCCGGCTTGTTCGGAAACGGGCTGGCAGCCGCGTTCTACGGAATGCTCTGCTTATTCGTCGCCGCACTCCGGCCAGGCGGAACGCAGCTCATATACGCGCAAGGAGACAACCGATGCGGCGCCGCCAGTAGCGTAGATTCCCAGACCTGTATTCGCCGTATGAGGCAGGAAACAGGAACTCATGGAAATTAGTCCATCATTACCATACACTTCCAGACTTGCGCGGTCCAACAGGATTTGCAGTTTAATCTTGTTCTGAACTGGCTCCAGCGTAGTAGATTTGCCAAGACACGAAATCTGTTTGTCAGCAACGCTGTAATTGACCTTTTCACCCCGTAGAGAGAATCCAACTTCGGCTGCATCCCCCAAATCTATCTCCGCACGAATTTCAAACAGGTCGCCGGAAATATCTGAGAGCAGATTATCTCCCGGCTTCAGCGTCTGGTCGTCGCAGGAATGCTCTTTCTGATGGATATTCTCAATCTCTTTCACCGGTTCGCGGAACATTCGGATTCCTTCCGGTGTGGTGCGCAGTGTTAGCACGCATGGGAAACTCATTTGCTGGTTGAAAGGCATATCCGGGTACTTGCCACCGGCCATCCAGGCGATCTGAATCCTCCGACCATCAGATTCCGGGATGTCACTCCAGGTCTGGGCGGCGTAGAAGTTGGAGCCGTAGTCACTTTCCAGCATTTCACTTTCCGGCTTGAAGCTGACGCCGTCAAACGCGCCTATGTAGTGGTTTCCGTTAGCTCCCCAGAAAACCCATTTAGTGTTGTCCGGGTCTCCGTCAACCGGCAGTTCAAAAATGTCCGGACATTCGGTGGCTTTGGCGATATTGAGATCACCCACCCGCTCCCATTCCTTAAGATTCGTCGATGAGAGCAGCGCATAGTCGCTGCCTTTAAGATAGAGCGCCATCACCCATTTTCCGGTAGGTTCGTACCAGATGACTTTGGGGTCCCTGTTACTTCCCGCTATATGGCCTATAACCGGGTTATTTTCATACTTTTCCCACGTTCTTCCTCGATCATTACTGTAGGCGATACTTTGTGTATAGGGCACTTTCTTCGGCGCGTGATCTCCTGCTGAGGTGTAGATGCACACCATCACAGCTTCGTCGCCAGTCTGAAAGCCTGCTGTGTTTTTCCAGTCCACGACGCCGGAGCCGGAGAATATAGTTCCCAGTTCGTCTGGGTAAATGGCGTGAGGGATCTGCTCCCAATGCACCATATCCGGGCTTACTGCGTGGCCCCAGGTCATATTACCCCAATTGATACCAGAGGGATTATGCTGAAAAAACAGATGGTATTCACCCTTATAATACATCACCCCGTTAGGGTCGTTAAACCAGTTCTTTTTGGCTGTGAAGTGGAACTGCGGACGGTAAGTTTCCTGATAAAGTTTTCCCATGATAATCAAGCCCTCTTGCCATTAAGTGCGTGTGAGATCCAAAGTCGAAGATTCATAAATACCCTCTGCAAACTAACGCAGATCATTTTATCAGTCTCTCAGTCCTGAGTCAATAGGGATTTACTAAAGCATTGACCTGTGAACTATTTTATGTTATCTATCGAGAACGTTGCAGAAGTGCAGGGCTATTCAGTTTTCCAGAGCTGGAACGAAGTATGGAACTCCTGGGAAACTGATGGTGTGCCACTGGCAGCGGTGTGCCAGTGTTTATGCCACATAAACGGAGCACGGGCAGCAAGCTGCCCCGTGGCACAGATGCGCTTTCTCTAAAATTGAATGGCCCTGTGCAAAAGTGGAAAAAACATTGACAAAATACGACCTAGATGCTATACTCGTTTATGCGGCACAAACAATTATAGGGGGGATCACTAAATGCGAAAATCGCTGCTATACGGAAGTGGAATAGCTCTCCTGCTGATGCTGATGGTATTGGATACCGCGTCCGCCCTCGACGCGAAAGAGATAGTCAGTAGTTTCAGGAAAAAGTACGAAAATATGAAGAATTTCAACGCGGATTTTGAACAGACTACCATTGTTGCCGGTGAAAAACGCGTTTCCAGGGGCAAATTGAATTTTCAAAAACCCAATTTGCTGAAACAGGAGTACTTCGATCCATCCAACCCTGAGAATATGACACAGTTGATCGTCTCCAATGGGAAGACGCTCTGGTCGTATACCCCGGTGATCAGCCAGGTAACGAAACAGACACTCGTGCAGGACGAAGACCGTATGGAACTCCTGCCCGGATTCGGAAAGTCACTGGAGAACGTTGAGAAAAACTATTTTTTGAGCCTCGTAGAGGATGAGCTTGCCGAGAAAAGTGGAATTCATGTGGTGGAACTTGTGTCAAAGAGCCAGAGTGCGAACCCAAACGCCATGTTTGACGTTCTGCGAGTCTGGATACGAGATGAAGATTCAGCGTTAGTCCAGTTCATGTATAAGGACAAGAAAAACGAGATGACATTTGTTCTGTCCTTTAAGAACGTCAAGTCCAATGAGGACCTTGATGAATCAATGTTTGAATTTAAGGTGCCGAGAGGTGTACAGATTATCACGGTACCACAGCGATAGTTGGGAATGGAGGTAGTACCTGAGATTTGGCGGTTCAAATAGGAATGATAAGCTTAGGTTGCTCAAAAAATCTGGTGGATTCGGAGGTAATGCTAGGTTTATTGAAAGAAAAAGGATACGAAATAACCCCGAATGAAGAGCAAGCTGATATTCTGATCGTTAATACATGCGCATTCATTGACGCGGCGAAGCAGGAGTCAATGGACGCCATTCTTCAGTTGATGGACTCGAACGACAATCATCGCAGAAAAATCATCGTTACCGGCTGTCTGGCACAACGTTATGGTCACCAGTTGAAGGAGAAATGGGGAGATGGAATCCATGCTCTTGTGGGTACCGGCGATATCTATCATATTATAGACGCCTGTGAAACCGTATTGGCTGGAGATAACTCCTTTCATCGGGTGTCCGCCACCCCCAGCTATCTTTATCATGATGATGTTCCGAGACTACGAACAACACCGTCTCATTTTGCCTATGTGAAAATAGCTGATGGATGTGACAATCACTGTTCCTATTGTATTATTCCACAGGTGCGCGGTAGATACCGAAGCAGGTCGATAGAATCTGTGGTCGCGGAAGTTGATTCCCTCGCTCAGTCTGGTGTCAGGGAAGTAAACCTGATAGCGCAGGATACCACCTACTACGGTCGGGAACAGAGGGACGAAGAGCAGTTATCAACGTTGCTCAAGCGACTGGTCCACATATCTGGTATTGGATGGATCAGGGTCCTTTATGGTCATCCAGCGCACATCAGCCATGAATTCCTGACGCTTATGGCCGCCGAAGAGAAGATATGCTCATACATTGACGTTCCTGTTCAGCATATTCATAACCATATGCTGAGAAAAATGGGACGGCACACAACCCAATTTCAAATTTACAGTCTAATAGAAAAGATTCGCGATATAATTCCCGAAATAACATTAAGAACGTCGCTAATAGTTGGCTTTCCGGGTGAAAGGGAACAACACTTTGACGCATTGATGAAGTTCGTTGAGGATGTTCAGTTTGATCATCTCGGCGTTTTTGCCTATTCTGCTGAGGAGGGCACAAAGGCGGCGGACATGCCTCATCAGGTACCAGATTCAATTAAAGAGGAGCGTCTGGATCGGATAGCTCAGTTACACCAGAAAATAGCGGCGGCCAAACGCCAAAATCTGGTGGGACAGCGGGTAGTTGTTCTGGTTGATAGTGGCGGCAGTCATGCTATGGGAAGAACTCAAGGGCAGGCGCCAGAGATCGACGACGTGGTCTATATCGCCGATAAAGGCGTCAAGAGGGGGGAGTTCCTGGAGTTAGAAATACTGGATACTTGTGGACCCTATGACTTGATTGGAAGAATAACACAATGAAACTGAAAACACTGAAAACTACACCCAATTATCTGACCATGTTACGAGTGGTTTTAACACCTGTTTTTATGATACTGTTTCATTACGTGGGAGCGTTTTTCAGTCTGCTGGCATTTTCAGCCGCTGCAATTACAGATTTTTTTGACGGCCGGATAGCGCGTAAGACTGGTAAGATCACAGACTTCGGCAAGTTCATGGACCCACTTGCAGACAAGCTGCTGGTATGTGCCGCGCTGATTGTTTTCCTCAAATCAGCCCCCGGGCTTATAACCTCCTGGATGGTATTGATAATAGTAATTCGGGAGATCGTCATTACAATCCTTCGCGCCCTGGCGGCACGCAAGGGGAAAGTGATAGCTGCGACGAGGTTGGGGAAATACAAAGCCTCATCCCAGATGTACGTTATTGTTATATCCCTTCTGCTGTTGACCCTCTGTGACGCCAGTGTGAGATTTTTCTCCAATACGTGGCTCCAGACGAAGGTCCGTCATCACAATGGCCCCATATATTATCTGATGTTTATTCCCGTGATGCTTACGCTTATATCCGGGTTGGAATTTATTTATAACAACCGGAAATCGCTTAGACAAATTGTCTAGTAGCTGTCAGCAGAAGTCTCATTTGAAACTACAAGCCGTATAACTGATAGTTGATTGCTTTCGGAGACAACTGATGCGCGGTGAACTGATCTTTGTGGGAACTGAATTACTTCTGGGTCAGATTGTCAACACCAACGCGGTGTACCTGGGCGAAAACCTGGCCAGCCTGGGGGTAGACCTCTATCACAGCAGCGTCGTGGGAGACAATCTGGACAGGATCAAGGGCGCAATTCAGACGGCGCTGGATCGCTCGGATCTGATACTGATAACCGGCGGCCTGGGGCCTACTTTTGACGACATCACCAGAGAGGGAATAGCGGCAACCATCCAGCGGGAACTGGTATACGATCCCCAGTTGATGGCTGAAATAGAAAAGCATTTCAAACGAGTAGACCACCCAATACTTCCTATACACCGCCGCCAGGCATACGTTTTCTCATCCGGGTGTCAGGTTGCCCCAAATCCCATTGGCTCCGCTCCGGGTCTCATTGTGGAGACAGACGGGAAATGGATCATCGCCATGCCCGGTGTACCCCGCGAGATGAAGCGGATGTGTGAAGACAGCATTTTCCCCTGGATAGCGGAAAGAGCCGGGGACGTGGTCATCAGGTCCAGAGTGCTGAAAGTTTGCGGTATGGGTGAGTCAACGGTGGCCAATGCGTTACAGGAAATCGTGGAGTCGCTCACAAATCCCACCATCGCCTTCCTGGCCCGACCAAACGAAGTGTCCGTGAGAATCACAGCCAAAGCCTCGAACAGCGATGAAGCCTGTGAAATGCTGTCCACGGTGGCAGATCGGATCAGAGAGAAGCTGGGAAAGAATATATTCTCTGAAAGCGACCAGACCATGGAGCAGGTAGTCGGTTTTCTCCTTATTGAGCGCAACAGTACACTAGCTGTAGCCGAGTCATGCACCGGCGGTTTGATCTCGGATCGTATCACCGATGTTTCCGGCAGTTCGGAGTATTTCCAGGGCGGCATTTTAGCGTACAGCAATCAGGTCAAAATAGATCTGCTGGGCGTCTCAGTGGAAGATCTGGAGCGGCATGGCGCAGTAAGCTCGCCGGTTGCCATCCAGATGGCTGAGGGCGTTAGAAATCTCGTTAAGACTGACTATGGAATCGGCGTGACCGGGATCGCCGGACCAACTGGCGGCACTCCCGAGAAGCCTGTAGGTATGGTCTATATGGCAGTGGCGACGCCGCGCGGCGCATACAGCAAGGAGTTCAGATTCTCCGGCGACCGTGTCATCATCAAGCGCCGGGCGTCCCAGATGGCGCTTGACATGCTGCGTAGAGAACTGCTCAAAAAATAGACAACAATTGCGCGCGTACTGTTCATCCTCAAACCGGCTCGCTGGCGTTGAGCCTATTCCAGGGAGGTGGTTCAAATTCAGCTATTTTTCCGCAAACTAAGAAAATCTGACATTGGGGTCGCTCTTTGTTCCTTTCTTATCATCATCCTGTGCGCCGTATCGTCCAGCGGCCAGGAAATTGAGATCGAGAGCGTTATACCTGCCTACAGTATAGGTTACGCTGCTGTTACGGATGTTCCCGGAATCTGGGATTCTTTGAAGGCATCACCTTCCTGGCAGTCGTTCCTGCTTTCCCCCGCATCAGAGGAAATAGAGGCCGCTATGGACGGGGCGACGGAGCTTCTGGGCGTCGAAATGCGGACATTGACAGGGATTTTTGGCCGTCGGATAGCCCTGGTTCAGGTCTATTTTGACATCGTTGACGGCCCTTCTCCGCCTGCTGTAATTGCTGACGTGGGTGATTCTGAAGACGCGGCAGAAGTGATCCGCAGGATCGAGCAATTATTGGGAGATAGCGATGGATATGAAGTGCGCTTGTCGGCTGGGGAGTATAAGACTGTTCCTTTCTCGTCGATCAAACGCCGCGAAGGAAATCTCACGGTCAGATACGCGTTTCTGGACAATCTCTTCGTCCTTGCGCTGGGACAGGATACTTTTGAGGCGATACTGGATGTCTACCTGGGCGACGCTCCGCCCCTGACCTATGATCCCAGATTTAACAAAACGCGGACAGAGGTACCCAGCGACGGTGAGGTGTTCGTTTACCTGAATATGGAATTCCTGTGGCCCATTGTCTGGATGATGTGGGATTCGGATCTGACTATGCTTCTACAGATATTGGGTGCTAATGAGATCAAGTCCATAGCGTGGACCACAGATCTATCGGAAACCAACAGGGATCAGGAAATGTACATGTACACAGGGGACAGCCCGGTGTTGATCGCCTCCTTTCTGACGCAGCGTGAGCCACTGCACTCCCCCCATCTGGTACCTATTTCGGATGCGGATATATTCGCTGTCATGAATCTGGGTGATCCAACGGCGGCGTGGGAAAAGCTTATGGAATCTGCCAGAAGTGTAATGGATGAGGAAGATTACATCCAGATGCAGAACGACTTCGCTGCATTTGAGCGGGAGACGGCGTTAAGTCTGAAAGACGACATACTGTCGACTTTGACCGGTGAAATAGGTTTCGCCATGACCCTTCCAGAGACTGTACACGGAGTAGCAGTAAATGACCGCATGTTCTTCTGTGGAGTGAGAGATAATGAACTGCTTACCATGTCTGTGGAGAGGATACTGTCTGAAGGCGGCAATCAGCTTCAGCGGGTAGAGTATAATGGGATAACTATTTACGGTATATCCTCTATGAGTTACCCGGAGCGTCCTGTAGGATATATATTCGCCGACGAATTGCTGATATTCAGCGGCATTAAGACACTTGAGCGTATAATTGACGAAGAGCCTCCGTTGGTAGTTTCGGAGAAATTTTCTCAGGTAAGCTCGCAACTCCCGCCGCCGGGTTTAATGTGTTATATCGACCTGGAAAAGGTGGGGGAACGACTACTGATGGGTGATATGATGCGTCTGCGGATGTTGGGTGCAATAGGTGGAACGCTGATAAACGATGGCGAAGGAATGAGAATCAAACTTGTTGGTACACCCGCTGGAAGCTGGTTGAAAACCATAGGTGATCTGGTGGAGTTGTTTGTGGGTTTATCATTTTAGCGAACTTGATGAAATATGGGCGTTAATTATGAACGACACGGGTGATTTTAAATCTCGTCTTATATCTGCGCAACGGCCACAGAAACGGCGTAACCTGCGTAAGCGGAACAGGGTAAGCCGAAATAAAGTTGACTTGATGAAACTTCGCACGAGAAGCGTTGATGAAGGAGAACCGCGCAGTGCATCCAAGGCTACCTGGATTGGGGCGGCGTCATTCCTCATAGCTGTTCCGGGATTCTTCGTGCTGGGTTGTTGCATAGGCGCTTTGCCTGTATCCGGATGGGTGAAAATCCTGATTACCATCCCCTTAGCTGTTTTGGGCCTTGTACTGAGCTATATTGTGGCAGCTTTGTTTCGTTGAACTGGTGACTTGAGATTGATAGGAGGTTTTTTTTCATGGCAAAATTCCGAGCAATCCACACGATTGATCTGAAACCGAATGTTGACGCAAAAGAGTTCGAGCAGTTTATGCTTACAGAGTTTATACCGGCAAAACTGGAGCTTCCCGGCTGTCTGAGCATACAGTTGCTCAAAGGGTACAAAGGAAACGAACCTGGAGTGGTGACGGCAAAGTCTGACTACGCCTGGATGAGCCTCTGGGAAAGCGTAGAGGCCAACAACGAAGTCTGGTCAAGGGTTGGAAGACATCAAAGTCCTGAAAACATCGAAAAAATGCTGGCGAAGCTATACTCATTCGCCGCGGCCTACTGGCAAACCGGTGGCTATATCGTAATCAGCGAGGATTAACACCGTTTTCTCCTTTCTATACGAGTTCTCTTGCCTATAGAATTTTCGGAAAAGAGTTGAGGCTTTGAACAGTACCACCGGTGTTTTGGAG
>SDBT01017550.1_pt1 | contig 11298 bp, 12 predicted proteins | sample 2277101 | NCBI WGS metagenome assembly SDBT01 (sample SAMN10404973, study PRJNA504765) | marine sediment metagenome | isolation source: marine sediment core GS10_PC15, 103 cmbsf | place: Arctic Ocean: Southern Knipovich Ridge | collected 2010 | reverse complement strand
GATGGCCGGGGCGGTAATTTCACGCGGCCTGATGCTTGCCGCCACGGTCCTGGTTGCCCGAATGCTGGGCAAGACAGTCTATGGCGAATTGGGAATGATCCAGTCCACCGTCGGCATGTTCGGGGTCTTTGCCGGGTTCGGCCTGGGGCTGACCGCCACCAAACACGTTGCCCAGTTCCGCCAGAGCGATCCCGGCCGGGCCGGGCGCATCATCGGCCTTTCAGGGCTGTTTGCATTAGTCACCGGCAGTTTGATGGCCGTGGGCCTGCTTGTCTTCGCCCCATGGCTCGCCGAACATACAATCAACGCCCCGCACCTGACTGGCATACTGCGCATCGGCGCCCTGATCCTGTTCATCAACGCGCTCAACGGCGCCCAGACCGGGGCTTTGGCGGGCTTTGAAGCCTTCAAAACAATCGCTTACGTGAACCTTTTTATCGGCCTGATCTCATTTCCGATCCTTGTTGGCGGGGCATATTATGGCGGCCTCACCGGGGCGGTCTGGGCGCTGGCGATCAATCTCGGCGTCAACTGGCTCCTCAACCATCTGGCCCTGCGCAAAGAATCCCGCCGACATAACGTCCCCTTCACTCTCAGGGAGTGCAGCCGTGAGCTGTCCGTCCTGTGGTCCTTCAGCCTTCCCGCCGCCCTCAGCGGCGCACTCGTTACTCCGGTCAACTGGGTATGCAGCGCACTATTGGTCAACCAGCCTAATGGCTACGGCGAAATGGGCATCTTCAGCGCTGCAAATCAATGGTTTGCAATGCTGTTGTTTCTTCCTGCTTTGCTGGGCAGGGTAATGCTACCCGTCCTTTCGGAACAGCTCGGCCAAAATAAAATAAAGCAGTCGATGAAAATAATGAGTTTTGCGATAAAAATGAACGCTCTACTCGTGTTGCCACTTGTTTTATTGGTTAGCATTGCCAGTCCTTACATAATGAACCTTTATGGCGCGGGTTTCAGGAGCGGCTGGCCAACTCTGGTTGTAGTTCTACTAACGGCAGGGATACTTACCGTCCAAACTCCTATTACACAGGTCATTGTAGCATCGGGGAAAATGTGGATATCATTCGCTATTAATATTGGCTGGGCTTTAATATTCATTGTGAGCACAATACTACTGCTTGACCTCGGTTCCCTTGGGTTGGCTACTGCGAGAGCGGTAAGTTATGCTATTCAGAACGTATGGATACTTGCAATTGCTGTTTGGATTGTTCTCAAGGCAGGAAAAGAATGAATATTCTCCAAGAGAAACATCTAAAAAGAATTATGTATATGGCGAAGAAATGGATGATGGGATTATTCTGAAATGAGAAGCAATTCATTATTCCTGATATTCCAAGCATTTAATATTGCAACATTTTCACTTTATGCCGATGGTGTCCACTCTGTTCCCCTTGTTTTAAGTGGAATGGCCAATCTTCTTTTATATGGTTCATTTATTTACGGGTCAATTCTAAGGACGGAATGGTCAGTTAGCCCGATTATACTATTTATGACAACTTCGCTGTTTCGTTTAGGTATAGCGCCTATATTTCTCGCTGCTGCTTACCAAAAAGGTTTTAGCAAGGAGATGTTTTTTGTTTTCTTCGATCCTCAAGAATATATTGGAAGGGGATATTTACTTCTTCTTGCGGGAGAATGGGTTTTCCTGGCTGGTTATTTTTTCGTTGAGTCTAACTTCAGAAAACTCTCAAGGAACTATTTTTTCAGTATTACGGGAAATCCACAATGGGTATTAAAAACAGGCTTAGGCCTCATTGTTTTAGCCTGGATATTGCGCCTTTTATATTCTTTTGATCTCGATATTAGCAGTATTGGCAGAATATTTAGTATATTCCGTAACTTTTCCTCAGCAGCAGGCATTTTTTTTATATTACGGTCATTGAGGGATCAAACAGGATTTAATAAGCAGAAAATAATTCTTATCGCAACACTCGTGATTATCGCAGAACTCACTTATTCCCTTCAGAGTTATATGAAATCAGATACGATCATTGTGCTATTACCAATATCCATTTACTATATCAATCAATTTGCCATTCGTGGCCTCCGGCCCAGAATAAGTTTGAGGCGCATCTTGCCGATTACCATTATAGCCTATTTTTTAATAATGGTACTATTCCCTTATTCTCAAATCAGACGAATGGAGTCGTGGCATGGAACAACTCGCTTAACAAATATTGAAGTCAGCCCTTATCTTACCGAAGCACTTTCTGCTTCCGTCCCCGGCACGGCAGCATTTAAAGAAGGGCACGAGTTTCCCAGGAAAGGTGTCTGGTCTTTTTTTTCTCGCAATGAGTGGATCACCATTGCAGCTTGGGCGGTCAGACGGGTGGAGAGGGAAGGAAATATAGCTGGAAAGACGATAAAAAATGGTCTTATCGCATTAATTCCCCGCCTCTTCTGGCCAGAGAAGCCGCTTATTGCCTCTGGTCGTGATTTTGCTGTGGTTTTGGGCCAAGCTAAATCATTTGAAACCGCGACTACCTCAACGGGATTAGGGCTAGCAGCTTCATTTTATTGGAATGGGGGAATACTGTTGTTTGTTATTGGCATGTTTATTAATGGCATGTTGCTCGGTAAATCTTGGCAAATATTTCAAGCTCATATTTTCAACAATCCTATCGCAATGATTGTATATATCATGTTATTGCTTGAATCTCTCAGGCAGTTTGAAGGCGCATTCGATGGAAGTATAGGTTATTACGCCTACATATTTATAGTATTATATCCTTTAATGCGAGTATTCGATGAATTTAGAGGCGACCGAATCAATTCGAGACGTGTAGACACTGTAAATAGGACTATCCCTTGATAACCGCGATACCTTTCCGGGTTGGCTGAACAGGATTAGAAAAAGATAATGGATTATCGTACCCGCATGTACAAGGAATATGCCTCCTACTTCCAGGATATCCAGCAGGAATTTGATGCTGCCGTAGCGGAGCGTGCGGGAAAGGTGTGGGAATATTACTTCCGTGGTTGGTTACCGGAACGAAAAGACGCTTTTATCCTTGATAAAGCATGCGGAAACGGTAAACTGCTCCACTTCCTCAAGCAGCGCGGGTATGCCAATCTCATCGGTGTTGATATTAGCCCGGAGCAGGTTCAAATTGCACGGCAGGTACTCACAAATAGGATACAAACCAACGCTCCGGATTATTATGGATAACTCTTTACGTATCCTGTATATAGGCGCGCTCCGGAGTGGTAGCACATCATTGCAACGCATGAACGCCTTACTTGATTTGAGACATCATGTAATGGGAATTGATTATACAGCCCATCAGCCTGTTACAGGAGTAAACCGTTTTTTATATCGTTTCAGGGGAAAGCTATATAGAATGGGATTAAATGCCTTCAGCAATAAAGAACTGGCAAACGAAAATTTCAAGATCATTGAGGCGATACAGAAGAAGCAGTGGGACATTCTTTGGATTGAAAAGGGATTAACAATCGAGAGGGATACTTTGCATACTGTTAAATCTTTGCAGCCTGGATGCGTGATAGTAGGTTACTCCCCTGATGATATGGCTCTGAGACACAACCAGTCAACTCAGTTTATTAAACATATGATATATTATGATATTTATTTTACCACGAAGTCTTATAACGTTTCAGAACTTAGGCAATTGGGATGTCAACGAGTATACTTTGTCAATAATGCCTTTGACCCAAGCACACATAAGCCAATTGATATCTCTGATGAGGATCGTAAGCGGATTGGAGGATCAGTAGGGTTTATTGGAAGTGCCGAGCGTGACCGTGCTGAATCCATGCTTTATCTCGCTCAGAACGGTATTGAAGTTCATATCTATGGGGGCGGGTGGGAAAAATATCAAAACATCCATAACTTGCTAAGGATAAAAAATCAGGTTGTTTTTGGTAATGAATATGCCCGTACTATTTGTTCGTTTGATATTGTTCTTGGATATTTAAGAAAAATTAACAGGGATTTGCAAACCCAGAGAAGCATAGAAATACCTGCCTGCGGGGCCTTTATGCTGGCCGAGCGTACTGATGAGCATATGGCTCTATTCGAGGAAGGTAAAGAGGCTGAGTTCTTTTCTTCAAACGAGGAACTTCTTGAGAAAGTCCAATACTATTTAAATGATCCGGATGAGCGTAAACGGATTGCTGCCGCTGGCCGCGAGCGGTGCCTCAAAAGTGGATATCGCAATCATGATGAACTTGCCAAAATGCTAGAGATTGCAGTTTCGGTCAAATAATGCAACATATAATACATACTAATCAGTCATTTCCTTTGGAAGAAAGAGAGCTTATCCGGTTGGCCGGTCATGAGCGGTGCATCGCGAAGAACAACATTGAGAAACGAGCTAAAATTATTACAGATCACTATGATGAACTCATGGGCTCTAACGCTTGACCAAATATAAATAATTGTTATGAAATTTCTTTGTAGGAATTACCGATGAATCGAGCCCCAAACAGGCTAGGGTTGTATCGCATCCAACACCGCCAGAGAGTGGTGTGCACACTGTGAAGTCGTTTCTGAGACATATCATTCCTCGCGCCCTCATCGATCTCTATCGCGGGTGGAAGTTGGCCCGTCTTCGGAAGGCGAACCAGGCAAGGTCGGTCAAGCAAGTGTTCACCCGCGTGTATGAACAACACCAATGGGGAGGGACGGATGAATATTGTTCGGGCAGTGGCTCAAGCGAGCTCAACGCTTCCCGCTATGCAGCCGTAGTGAAACTGCTGATTAAGGAGAAGGGGATCACCACAGTGGTGGACCTTGGGTGTGGGGACTTCGTGATTGGCAGGGCGCTCCAGATGGATGGAGTTAAATATATCGGAGTTGACGTAGTCGACGGTTTAGTGAGTCATCTTGAGCGGGAGTACGGAGATGCAAACACTGTGTTTATGTGCCTGGATATAGCAGCTGATCCACTGCCCGATGGGGACTTATGCCTTATCCGACAGGTTCTGCAGCACCTTTCCAATGATCAGATTTCGTCGGTTCTCCTAAATACCCGGAAATACAGGTACGTTCTCATAACTGAGCATTATCCCGCCCCTACCGTGGAATACGTACCGAATCTGGACAAGCCCCATGGGCCTGATACTAGAGTCTTCGATAACTCTGCTGTTTATCTGGACAATCCGCCATTCAACATGAATCCCCTATCAATGACCTTGGTATCCGACACCCCCTTGGAGAAAGGGGAGAGACTCAAAACGTTTCTCGTAGAGAACCGGCGTATAGCCTGACGCTTACCCATGAAAGTTCACGTCCACAGTTGGCACCAGATCCTCAGAGAGTTGCGTTGGGCAAAGCGGCCGTTGATGGCTTCCACTGCATGGGGGCAAACGAGTCTCGATCATTTTCTATCGGTCGATCAGGTGAAGCCCGATACCTTAGCCCGCTAGCCACTATGGAACATCTTGCATGAGGATAACCTACTACCACCGCCGTCCCAAAGTTGGTTACGATAGCATTGAGCGAATATTTCGGCAGGTCCGCCGGGCGCTCCCGGGTGGAGTTGTGGCCACCGTCGCTAGCTCCAAATTCATCAGCGAAGGGCTCGGTCGGCGACTTTACAACATTCTGGAGGCCCCGTTCAGGCAGGGGGATGTGAACCACATCACAGGCGACGTGCATTATCTCGCCTATTTTCTACGCAAAAGGAAAACCATCCTGACTATTCACGACTGCGGCAATCTTACGCAGCTGAGAGGAATAAGGCGGAGTCTTTACAGATTCTTATGGTTCCGGCTTCCAATGGCACGGTCCGCCAAGGTGACGGTGATCTCCCATTCGACCAGACAGGAGCTTGTGAAGCACATGTGTTGCGATGAGGACTTTATTGAGGTCGTTCCAGACTGTATCCCCGACGACTTTCAGGTTAGCCCCTACACCTTTAACAGTGTCCAGCCACGGATTCTACAGGTTGGCACTGGTCGGCATAAAAACCTGATCATGGTAGCCCAGGCCCTCGCTGGCATACCATGCCATCTGAGGATTATCGGCGAACTTTCGGCGGAACAAACCGAGGCGCTCTCCGCTTACGGTATCGACTATTCCTCGGCAGCCAACCTGGGGGACAATGAGCTCGTCGCTGAGTATCGCGACTGTGATATGCTGGTATTCGCCTCCACCCACGAGGGTTTCGGTCTCCCTATCCTGGAGGCGCAGGCCACAGGCCGCCCACTGGTGACCAGCAACCTCATGTCGATGCCGGAGGTGGCCGGGAAAGGGGCCATACTGGTCGACCCCTACGACGCTGTCTCAGTGCGCGATGGTATAAAGGAAGTGATCGCGTCGATCTCTACCCGGGAACAGCTGATAGCCGATGGACTGGAAAATATTCAGCGCTTCACTCCTGAGATAATCGCCGACCACTATTTCCAACTGTACAAACAGATGATTGGCAAGGTGCAGTGATGGCTCAAAAACTACGTGAGCACAACAGGGAATTGTCCGCCCCAAATAAAGAATTCTATGACAGGAGGCGCCACGAGACATACGGTAATGACCACAAGCATTCGCAGGCCGAGGATCATGCCCATTATGGGCGTCTCTACGCATTCATATCCCGGTACAACCTGGAGGATAAGAAGTGCCTCGAAATTGGCTCCGCAGGCGGATTGTTTCAGGACATGGTTGACGACTACTACGGGACCGACATTGCCGTATCGTTGGCGAAGTACTATCATAAACCGTACCAGGTAGCGGAACAGGGACACTACCCCTTCGACGACGGCCTGTTCGACGCCATCTGGACTTTCTCGGTGTATGAGCACATTCCCGAACTCGACGATGCACTACTGGAAATAAAGCGGCTCCTGAAGCCCGGCGGAGTGGTTTGCTTCGCCCCTGCATGGCAGTGCCGACCTTGGGCGGCCGAAGGATACGCCGTGCGCCCCTACAGCGACTTTGGGCTAAAGGGCAAATTGATCAAGGCCTCCATCATTGTTCGGGACACTGTGCTTTGGCGCTCACTCTTTTTGTTCCCAAAGCGTATTGTGAACCTCCTAAGGTTTCTCCTTGGCCACAAATTCAAGCACATCCATTATAAGCAGTTGAAGCCGAACTGGGACACCTACTGGACGAGCGATTCGGACGCGTGCAACCACATCGATCCCCATGATGCCATCCTCTGGTTTCTCAGCAACGGCTTTACATGTCTTACGCACAAAACAACCCTAAAAGCGCTGTTTATCCGCTATGGAGGTTTGGTATTCAAGAAGTACTAAATAGTGTCTTCCCGCCCGGTTGTGCAATGCCGACTGGCGGACAAGTCCGATGAAAATTGTATTCTGTTGGACCGGTATCTCCGGCTACATGGCGGCAAGCTGGCGCGAGTTGTCAAGGCGACCAGGGGTCGGTCTTTTCGTGCTGGCAGCGGGGCCGCAGGAGGCCGAGAACGCCCCCTTTGACAGCACCGCCATTATGAAAGGTATCCCCCACCGCCTCCTGGTGTGGAAGGATCTGAAAGATACCAAATTGGTCCGGAAGATCGTTCGACAGCAAGTGCCGGATGTGGTCATCCTCAGCGGATGGAATGTTCGTGCCTACAGGCGGCTCCCTTCCGATCCCGCTCTGGCCTACACCCGATTCGTCCTCAGCATGGACAACCAGCGGAGGTATAATCTACGCCAAGCGGCAGGTAAAGTTATTCTTCGACGACTCCTAAAACGTATAGAGCTCTTATTTGTGCCCGGCGAACGGAGTTGGCAGTTGGCGAAATATTTCGGCGTGGATGAAGCCCGGATTATGCGCGGCTGCGCTTACGGCTACGATCACGACCAATTTTCACCTCTGTGGCAGGAGCGGTCTGCTGGCCCCGGCGGCTGGCCGCGGCAGTTCCTTTATATTGGCCGATATATCGCCACCAAGGGCATCCCTGACCTCCTTACCGCCTACACTAGCTACCGGAATGCGGTGGATGTTCCCTGGCCCTTGGCCTGCTGCGGGATGGGGCCGCTGACAGCAGAGATCGAAGCCACCCCTGGGGTGAAAAACCTCGGCTTCGTCCAGTCAGATGCGATTAGGCAGGTGTTACTGTCGAGTGGCGCCTTGATTCTTCCGAGTCGGCGAGAGCCGTGGGGTATGGCTATCCTGGAGGGGAGTGCCGCCGGTCTCCCAGTAATCGTCACAAATGAGTGTGGGGCAGGAACTGAATTGGTGCGACCGCTGCACACCGGCATTATAATCCCCTCGGCCAATCCGGCTACCCTTTCCGAGGCGATGCTTTGGATGCATCACAACCACGGGGCGCTGGCCGATATGGGGCGGCGCGCAATAGACATGGCGGCCCCTTACGCCGCAAAGCCTTGGGCTGACCGAGTCATCGCCGCCCTATCCAAAACCGTAGGCGCCGGGCTGGTATGATCCTATGAGGTTAAAAAAAGTACATTGGGCGAGGGTAGTCATTGATGCTGTGGGAGCACCTTGACATGGCGGTGCCGCGGTTCTGGGTGATCTGCTTCACTGGCTTTGTATGTTCTGACTGGGTATCCATTGATTTCGAGCCGATCGAGAAGGATTGACGCAGATGACAATTCGTGCTGAGCATGTTGTACCTTACATTGGCAACGAGTCCAGCGGCCCAACCTGGTCGGTGACGAATTTGTGTACCGCTCTGTTTAAACACAAGGCTCAGGTCAGACTGCACACCTTGGGTCCGGTACCAGAGCGATACTTTGAGTTCGAGGTAAGGGGGTATCCTTGGCATCTGCTTCCTCATAGACGCTTAGGAAATTCTCCCGAAATGAAACGGGGACTCCGCGAGGCAGCAGGCTCTGCGGATATTCTGCATAACCACAGCCTGTGGATGATGCCCAATATCTATCCTGCCAATGCTGTTCGAGGAACTGATTGCCGATTGGTCGTTTCACCCAAAGGCACGCTCTCGAAATGGGCATTGTCACGTTCTCGATGGGTTAAGCGAATTGTTTGGGCAATAGGACAGAAGAATGTTCTGGAATCTGCCGATTGCTTAGTCGCGACGGCGAATTCAGAGTATCACGATATTCGGGCATTGGGTTTGCAAGCGCCCGTGGCTGTCATTCCAAACGGGATCGATATTCCTCAGATCTTACCGGAGCAGAAGTCGAATGGCGGTCGGAGGCGTCTTCTCTTTCTCTCGCGGATTCACCCTAAAAAGGGTGTCGATCTGCTTATTTATGCGTGGATTCAGATTCAAGACCGATTTCCGGATTGGGAGCTCAATATTGTGGGGCCTCTCGAAGGGCGGTATTCCCGGCAGATGCAATCACTGGCGGAATCTCTTGGAGCAGCGAGGCTCACGTTTCAGGGCGAACTTCGTGGGCAGTACAAGTCGAATGCGTACGTCACATCGGATCTGTTCGTCTTGCCTACCTATTCGGAGAATTTCGGCATGGTTGTGGCGGAAGCCTTGGCGCATGGGACTCCCGCTGTTGTGACAAAAGGCGCACCCTGGGAAGGGCTGGAAACGTATAGTTGCGGTTGGTGGATTGATGTTGGCGTAGGGCCATTGGTTAAGTGCCTGAAAGAAGCAATGTCGAGACCGCAGGAGACTCTGAGTGAAATGGGACGGCAGGGCCGAGAATGGATGAGGAGAGATTATTCGTGGAGCAAAATTGGGGCAATGACAATCAAAACATATGAATGGCTTCTGGGTGGGGGAACTCCTCCTGTTTGTGTAAGACTGGACTGAGTATGCGTAGAATAGAGGGAATTACCGGCCTTAATGATTGTAGGTACCATAAGGGACGCGAGGAAAATGGTTTTAGAGTTTGAAATGGAGGTAAAACTGCACCATCTTAATCCATTACAGCAAAGATGTGTAAATTTGCGGAAGGGAAGTCATAACATTCGATGAAAGAATATTACGAGAAATACTGGACCCGGGACAGTGATGTGTCTGACCATGATGTTACTACACCTGAACGGAAACGCCGTCTGCTGCAAACGCTCAATAAGTGCTGCAAGCCTGGCGAGACGGTTTTGGATTTAGGCTGTGGCGGCGGTCTATTTTGATCCCAGGGACTCAGCTGACATAGCGGAAAATGTGCTGTCTGTGCTGCGCGAGAATGCCACCGCAGAGCGGCTCCGGTCCTTAGGGATCGAACGTAAGGACCGGTTTTCATATCAAAAGATCGCGGGGGAAATGGCCCATGTTCTTGAGCAGGTCACTCTACGGTGATGGCATAACGAGCCAATTGGAATATACTCGGAAGGCTACTCCATCCGGGGCAAAGGGTAAATTGGTCATTGAGAATGGCAACGAAAGAAGCAAACATAGCCCTGGGTTGTCCCGTATGCCGCGATGGCAGCTGCAACTACTGGTTTACCAGAAAGACCCCATTTGGCCGCTTCGACCTCAATCGCTGCAGCAAGTGCCGTAGCGCTTTCGTCTATCCGCGCCCGGACCGTTTGGCTATCGAGTCGTTTTACAACGACCATTCTTACCGTCGCGATGACAACCAATCTACCGAAGAGCGCCTTGCCCAACTCAATGAGAGCGAGAAAACGTATCCCAACTCGACCCTTGACGCCGAACGGATGATTTCCCATTGTAAGCGGCTTTCTCGTGGCCTTCGTTTTTTGGATGTAGGGGCAGGGTATGGCTACTTTTCCCACTCCGCCCTCGCCCAAGGCTTCCAAGTGCAGGCGTTGGAACCCAATCGGTTTGAACGTCAGGTGTTTGGCCTGATGAACCATTTCGCTCCCCACCCCAGCATGCTAGGGCCGGAGTTCGTCGCGGCAAATAAAAACAGTTTTGACGTGGTGCTCTTAAGTCAGGTACTCGAACATGTTCGCGATTTGGATGAGTCGGTCCATTTTTTCAATGACCTGCTTGCCGATGGCGGTGTGGTTGCTGTTGCTGTTCCCCATTTTCGATCACTTGTTTCCAGATTACAGGGGCGCAAGGATATGTTTATCATTCCTCCTGAGCATTTGAATTTTTTCACTATCAAGGGCTTGAGGGAGCTTTTCGAGCGTAGCGGCTTTCACGTTCTCATGACAGAGAGCATCTCGCGCTTTGACCCGCGCAAGTTTAAAAGAAAATTTCGTTTTGGATTTTTCAGCGTAATATTCTCTACTGCCTTGGAATCTGTGCTCCGTGTTGCCGATAAAGCGAACCTGGGCATGTATATAAATATCTACTTTCGCAAAGGACGCCCTGCATTGAGTGACCTAAGCGGAAGAGGGAGACAGTTCTGATCATGATGTCACGACAGTCAAGGGCTATATTTTACTTACTGATGGGTGTGCCCATGCGTTTGAACGGCGCTTTCTATCGCGCTTTTCGCGCCCCGTGCAAGGGTATCGTAAAGGCGCAT
>SDBT01017549.1_pt1 | contig 11298 bp, 8 predicted proteins | sample 2277101 | NCBI WGS metagenome assembly SDBT01 (sample SAMN10404973, study PRJNA504765) | marine sediment metagenome | isolation source: marine sediment core GS10_PC15, 103 cmbsf | place: Arctic Ocean: Southern Knipovich Ridge | collected 2010 | reverse complement strand
TGCTTGTGTTTACCACAGGGGACGTCGTTTCACCACGGATTCCAGTAAGCAAAACGGTATGGCGAAAACTTTCCTTGCCAAACCGGTAACTTCGGAATGAGGAACGCAGTGGGTAAACCAGGCATATATTGTATCGTTCTCGCCGGTGGGAAGAGTTCGAGATTCGGCACCAACAAGGTGTTGCAAGTCTTCGGGACACAGAACCTTTTGCAACGCGTTTCACAGAAGTTAGCTTAGAACTAGCTAAGCCTCCCGCCCGGAGCTCTATCAAATGGCATGTGAAAATACCGATAGCCTGGCTCATGGACTAGCTTGCTGAATAGGTTCATAGGCTACTCTATCATCCCAGGTCTACCATGAATTATATACCTGATAATAATGCCTACCACGCGCATACAAGTTCGTGATATAGTATATTAAATGTTAAGCCCATCCATAGCTTTTTCTGTATCCATAGTCGGAATCATAATCCTCTTAAGGCTGAAGCTCCATCCAGGCTTTGCCATTTTCGCAGGCAGTCTCATCATTTCGCTGTTGGTCCTGCCACTGCATTTCATACCTTCCCTCATGCTGCAGTCTTTGTTGGACCAGCAGACGATTAGACTACTGGTTATAATAGCCAGTGCTCTGGCTTTAAGTCGCTTAATGGAGGAAAAGGGCTTGCTGGCAAAACTGGCAGCCACAATGGAGAGTATTAGTCCCAAACTTGCTCTACATCTCATCCCGGCTGTCATAGGCACGGTTCCCATGCCGGCTGGGGCTTTGGTTTCGGCTACCGCTTCACGGGATTTAGCTAAAAGGATGGACTTGACTCCAGAGCAGAGCACTTTCATTAATTATTGGTTCAGACATATCTGGGAGTTTTCATTACCCACGTATCCAGCCCTTATATTAAGCAGCGTACTGTTGTCTGTTTCACTTTCTTCCGTAGTGGCAATACTCTCCCCCATGACTCTTTTGGCCATTTTATCAGGGGCTGTCCTCAGCTATGGAATACTGAAAAAGCTCCCGGGAATAAAAGGGAATCCAACGAAAAATATACCCTACAACCTCCTTAGAGCTTCCTGGCCTATCCTCCTACTTGTCCTATTAATCCTGCTGGGACTGGATGCGATGATAGTGTTTCCTCTTATGCTGGTCCTTTTACTTGGGCAACAAAGAGCTAACTGGCAAGAATTGAAGGGAGCGCTCAAATACGGGTTAAACCTGAAAATACTGTTTATGTTGTATGCCATAATACTGTATAAGACAACAATAGAAAGCTCAGGCACAGCCGACGCTATCTTTTCAGATATGCAAGCCATAGGGATGCCAGCTTTAGTCATGCTTGCGTCACTGCCCTTTCTTATAGGTTTTGCCACGGGATTTACCATGGCATTTGTCGGTGTTGCCTTCCCGCTATTAGCCCCATATATTATCTCAGACTTAGGCATCAATAGTTATGCTCTATTAGTAGCCTACGTAAGTGGACTGATGGGCATTCTTATGTCCCCTCTACACCTTTGCCTCCTCCTTTCCGCAGAGTACTTTAAGGCTAGCCTAACCAAGGTGTACAAGTACATCCTGCCGCTTGCTATAGTAATGGAAGCCTTCGTCATACTTATCTATTATGTAGCGACCTGACTCTTCAAACCCTTACGATACTCTGACCTACTAGCAGAAAGTAAGTAGAAGTAAACGTAAAGGCTAAAAAAAGTGCATTGGATAGCGAGGAGGCTTGACAAAGAAAGCCTATCTACCTAAAGTGTCCATAAACTGAGTTGCGTCTTTGTTACTGACAACAGACAAACGAAAGTTGAAAATACCACTAGTTTACGGGAAAACAGAAGGAGTTTATCATGCCAGAAAAGCAAATCGGTAACTGGGGAAAGTGGGGCCCGGATGATGAACGAGGGACCCTCAATTACCTTACGCCAGAGACAATTAAAAACGCAGTGGGATTAGTAAAAAAGGGGAAAGTATATAGCTTGGCTGTTCCCATTGACAAAGATGGACCGGTGCTGGAGTACCCTGCGGTAGGTGCTTTCAGGAATAGGCCTATCTTGGTAAATGGCATATTCCACTACACAAATGCTGGACTGACCGGTGAAGTAGATGCAGCCCTTGACACGCTTATTACAGATACCCATTGCCTCACCCATATGGATGCCCTGTCCCACTTGTGGTACGATGGCAAAATGTATAACGGCTTTGCTGCCACGGAAAATGTAGATGGTCATGGCGCCAAGAAACTCGGGATTGACAAGGTGAGATGGCTGGTTGGCCGCGGTGTATTTCTGGACATCGCTCGATACAAAGGAGTCGACTATCTGGAAAAGGGACAGGTGATAACCCCGGAGGATATGGAAAGCTGCGCCAAAATGGAGGGGGTGGAGATATGCCGTGGCGACATCATCCTCATCAGAACCGGCTGGTTAAACCTCTTCAAAACGAACCTGGAACTATACCGCTCGGGCAGACCCGGAGTTGGACGAGCTGCTGCCACATGGTTCAAGGAGAAAGAGATCTGCGCCATAGGCGCAGATATGGACAGCGTTGAGGTAGACCCCGGCGAAGTGACTAGACTTCTGGCGTTTCATTCCGATTTTATCAGGAATCAGGGGGGATACATAATGGAGATTTTGCATCTCGAGGAGCTGGCAGAGGACAAGGTATACGAATTCCTGTTTGTGGCGGCTCCTCTGGTAATAAGCCGTGGCGTTGGCAGTCCTTTGAATCCCCTGGCCATTGCCTAGAGCCTCCACATTATCGTAGTCTCTACTACTTAGCTATACCTTCATTACAAGGTGGATACCATCATGTACAACCGAGATATTACATGATTCTACGCAGAATATAGGCGTGATTTTGCTAATAAATACCATCAGTGGTTTGCATTATAACGAGACATAAATCATAATATTAGCAAGAAATGGAATTTAATATTTTAATCAATTTGTTGCCGCGATTGCTTGAAGGTGTAATTTCTTTCTTCAAAAGAATAAGAAGTACAAGCGTACTTCAAAAAGCTGTTGACACTGAAAAGAATACTAAGATAATTTATAATATAACAAATATAAATAATCATCTTATTATAATTAATCAAGGACGGAGACAAATACTGGGCGGTCAGTCCCGAGGAGGACGAAAATGAAGGGACTTATTATTTTGCTTATCTCACTTCTTATGTTCACGGTTGGCTGTGCGGCTTCCCCACCCACCCCGCAAGGCAACTTTATAGAAGGGGCCTCGGCGGGAGACGCAGAAACCCTGAACTGGATTCTAGCCGCTGATGCTGCTTCATTCTCGTATGTGGGATATACCTTGGACAGCCTCGCCACCTACGACAACGAATGGAATGTAGTCCTGCGCCATTTGGCTAAACCGGTGGAAGTCTCTGAGGACGGCCTTACTTATACTATGACCATCAGGGATAACCTGAGGTGGAGCGATGGCAGCAGGGTCACTGCTGAGGACTATGTATATACCTTGAAGAACCTCATGTTCTCAGATTGGCTCAACTATACCTATAAAAATGACTGGCAGGAGACGGTCAACGGCGAGACGGTATTTATTGAGCCTGAGGTAATTAACGAAACAACCTTCATCATTAAAAGGCAGACCGTGGACCCAGAATTTGTCGATAATGCCATATATTCCTTGACCCCTTATCCCAAGTACATTGCCGTCAAATACGAGGGAGATATCAAAGCCTTCACCGAAGCTGAAGAATTCAACAACCTGACCTATACCGGTAACTTGGGCCCATACAAGTTTAAGGAGTGGATTCGAAATGATAAGTATGTGGTCGAGCGTAACCCGGACTTCTATCTGGGTCAAGATAGCGCCGCCCCTTATTTTGAGCAATATATAACCAAGCTCCTCGGGACACCGGCGGCGCGTCATGCTGCCCTGGAGGCGGGAGATATTACCTATACGGGGATAGACCCGGAGCAGGTACTCAAGTTCAAAGAGATGGAGGAAATACAGGTATACACCGTACCCACCAGTGGCTATCAGCTCATAATCTATAATCACCGAAAAAATGGGTGGGAAGGACTTAATGATAAGAGGGTAAGACAGGCCTTATCCATGTCCATAGACAAAAAGGTGGTGATTAATTCCATACTCCTTGGCTTTGGCGACCCGGCTTTCAGCTTTATTCCCAAGCCCTCTCCCTGGTATACCGAGGAGGGAGTAACGAAGTTTGGCATTGGCCCTCTATACGATAAGGAAAAAGCAAAGCAGATGCTATATGAAGCCGGCTACGGCATCAAAAACCAGGACGGGACTATAACGGTTCAGGACAAGGATGGTAACCCTATCAAACTTACTCTGGCTACCAACTCAGGTAACAAGCTGCGAGAAGACATTGCCTTTTTGGTAAAGCAGGAACTGACGGATATCGGTATAGAGGTTGACATCAATCTAATTCCCTGGGCTACCCTACTTAGAAACCACCTGATGAATAAGGTTCCTGGCACAGACCAGGACCCCAGATACAATAATGGTCCTGAGGCGGTCAGTGAACAGCCCTGGGACCTGATGGTGATGGGGTTCTCAACTCATCCTATTGCCCCTTCAGGTTCAAGGGTGTTCTTTATCACTGATGGGGGGCTAAACTTCTGGGGATACTCCAACCCAAAGGTGGATGAACTCTTCCAAAGAGTCAGGTCAAGAGAGGCACTGGACAAGGAAGTGCGCAAGAAAATGTATGCTGAGATAAGCCAGATAATAGCTGAAGACCAACCGGCCGCTTTTATTTCTTTCCCCAGAGCTAATCCCGGTTTCCAGGCTAATGTGGAGGGGATTGACCCTGGGATGAGGCTAAGCTGGAACTACCATGAGTGGTATTTTGCTGGACCTTGATTCCTTGTCAAATAGAGAGGACTGTTGAAAAGGGGCGGATTACAGAGTTATATCATCAGACGGCTTATCTATGCCGTACTTATCGCTTTTGGCGTTGTTACCATTACTTTCGTCCTGCTACGGGTGGGGCCCAGTTCCCCGGCAGATAAGTATCTGGCAAACATGTCCGCCAGGACGCAGGACCCTTCTCAGGTAATCGCCGCTGTTGAAGCCAGATATGGCCTCGATAAGCCAATATATGAACAGTATATAGATTATGTGGTCAACCTGGCTCGTGGTGACTGGGGCTGGTCATTCAGCACCTCCATGCCGGTAATAAAGCTAATTCAACGGCACTGGGTCTACTCTTTCCAGCTTATCCTCCTCAGCATGCTGTTTTCCGCCAGCCTGGGCATCTTAATAGGAATATATTCGGCGGTGAAGCAGTACACCAGGACCGATTATCTAGCCACCTTCTTTTCTTTCATAGGTATATCCATCCCTAATTTTTGGCTGGGCATAATGCTAATTCTGGTTTTCTCAGTGCAGCTAGGCTGGTTTAAGACCTACTACGATACCGGGTTACCTCTGTTTTCCCTGGCTAACTTAAAAGCCCTTATCTTGCCAGTCATCACCCTGGGTACCGGGATGATGGCTGGTTACACCAGATATGTCCGGTCAGCCACCCTGGACAATTTAAGAAAGGATTTCGTTCGAACCGCCCGGGCTAAGGGTCTGCCGGAGAGAGTTGTCATTGGTAAGCACGTCCTTAGAAACGCCATCCTGCCCATCATTACAATAATAATGTTCGACCTGAGTGGGGTCGTCTTCGGCGGAGCCTATCTGACCGAGATTATTTTCGGCATACCCGGGCTGGGAAGGATATCCTTTAATGCCATCTTTGCTAACGATTATCCCGTTGTGGTAACGATAACCCTCATTGGAGCCATGATGATACTCCTCACTAATCTGGCTACTGACATTGTATACACTCGGCTAGACCCCAGAATACGGTACGACTGAGAGGCAGGATGATGAGGCAAATCAGCAAGAAAGTCGGTGGACTTAAGAACCTGATCTTTATCGGTAGCCTTCTGGTTCTGGTTCTAATCCTCCTTCTGGACATTTACCTAGCTGGCAAAATTCTTGAGCCTCTGGAATACTTCTACCTATTCTTTGCTATCCTAGTCGTCCGCTACGGGCTATACCCGCTATATGCCAATAGAAGGTTGACCAGATATTACTGGGAGAGAACCAAAAGACACCGGCTCTCCGTCTTTGGGCTAACATTTATAATATTTTTAGTTGTAGTAGCCCTAATTGGTCCTTTTCTCACCCAGGACCCAACCGAGGTTAACTTCCAGGAGAAAAACACGCCTCCTTTGGGTTTTTCCATTCAACAATCGGTATATGACCTGAAAACGGAAGAATTTGTGATGAGTGAAACCCCGGGTACCTGGCGGCATCCCTTAGGCACTGATGACAAAGGTAGAGACATGCTGGCTATGCTTGTGTCCGGTGCCAGAGTATCTTTGCAAGTTGGCCTGCTGGCTACCCTTATGGCGATACTTATAGGCACAATCATAGGCGTGGTATCTGCCTACTCAGGGGGTTGGGTGGACAATGCTCTAATGAGATTCACCGACATAATGATGACCTTCCCCTTTTTCCTGCTGCTGGTATTCATTATCTTCATCTTCGGGCCTTCTCTAGCTTTCATCATCCTGGTCATAGGCCTCACCGGCTGGACAGGAACGGCCAGGCTGGTCAGAAGCGAGACCTTATCCTTAAGAACAAGGGAATTTATCATGGCATCCAAATCCCTGGGGGCTAGCGACAGTCGAATCATCTTCCGTCACCTCATACCTAATGTCATAAGCACTATTATCGTTATCGCCACTCTGTCCATACCCGGCATCATTTTGGCTGAGGCCGCACTAAGTTTCATCGGTTTGGGGGACCCTACGGTTACCAGTTGGGGAATAATCTTAAATGCTGGTCAACGTAGTTTAGATACCGCCTGGTGGGTAGCTGTGGAGCCAGGATTTATTCTTTTTTTGACCGTCCTGGCCTTTAATTTCCTGGGGGATGGCATTAGAGATGCTTTTGACCCCAGAAGTCAGCTTTAGGAGTCATCGTGAACAATATCTTATTGGAGATTAAGCATCTACAGACATATTTTTTCACCCGCAGTGGTGTGGTAAAAGCGGTTGATGGTATTAGCTTTGGCCTCAGGAAGGGGGAGAACCTTTGCCTGGTTGGCGAGTCAGGATGTGGTAAGACAACCGCAGCCCTATCAGTTTTACGCTTGATTGACAGTCCCCCGGGTAGAATAGTTGGCGGAGAGATACTATATCACGGCGAAGACTTGCTGCGTTTTTCCGGTGAGAAGTTAAGGCGTATCCGCGGCAATAGAATAGCCATGATATTTCAAGACCCCCAATCCTCACTCAATCCTGTGTTCACCGTTGGCGACCAGATAGCTGAACAGATAAGGCTCCATCTCAGGTTAAAGCGTAAGCCGGCTACAGAGAGAACCTTACATCTAATGGAACAAGTGGGCATCCCCCAGGCGCGAGAGAGAATGAGAGACTATCCGCATCAATTCTCCGGCGGTATGAAGCAAAGGGTAATGATAGCGGCTGCCCTATCCTGCGAGCCTGAGATTCTTATCGCTGATGAGCCTACTACCGCCGTCGACACCACCATAAAGGCTCAGATTTTAGATATTTTCCGAGAGCTAAAGCAAAAAAGGAATATGTCCATCCTGTTTATAACACATGACCTGGGTACGGTAGCCGGGATTGCCGACAGGATTATAGTAATGTACGGTGGGAGAGTAGCCGAAGCCGGTACCGCACTCGATATATTTGACCAGCCCAAACATCCCTACACCCATGGGCTGATTAATTGCCTGCCTAATATTTCGACCCGAAGGGACAGGCTAACACCTATTCCGGGAATGATACCCAGCCTTATTGACCCTCCTGAAGGCTGCATCTTCAACCCTCGCTGCGAGCGGCGGATGCCAATCTGCAGCCAGGAAAGGCCGGAGGAAGTTGTGGTCTCCGGTGAGCATCTTGTAGCGTGCCACCTGTATTCACAGCCAGATACACCTGAAGAGGGTACGGTCCTGAAATGAGCAAAAGATTGATAGAGGTCGAAAACCTGAAAAAGTACTATCCGGTTACCGCGGGACTGCTCTCGAGACATATTGCCGACGTGAAGGCGGTGGACGGAGTTTCCTTCCATATAATGGAGGGAGAAACCCTGGGCTTGGTTGGCGAATCCGGGTGTGGCAAGTCGAGCCTGGGCAGAACTCTGCTGAGGCTGGAAGAGCCGACAGCAGGAAGAGTCTTCTATAAAGGAAGCGATATTACGATATGGGATAAAAGGCAATTAAAGGAGCTAAGAAAAGAATCTCAAATGATATTTCAGGACCCGCAAGCCTCCCTTGACCCCAAAATGACTATCGGGGATTCCATAGGGGAAGCGTTGCTTATCCACGGGATTGGCAATGAACGAGATAGGTTGGAAAGGGTAGAGGAGCTACTCAAACGGGTAGGTTTAGAACCCGAACATGCCATGAGGTATCCCCACGAATTGAGCGGCGGACAGAAACAGCGCACCGGGATTGCCCGGGCCCTCGCGGTAAATCCAAAACTCATTGTGGCCGATGAACCGGTTAGTGCCCTGGACGTATCAGTCCAGGCCCAGATTCTGAACCTGCTAATGGATTTACAGAGCGAACTCGGCCTAGCCTACTTATTCATCGCGCATGACCTATCGGTCATAGGGCAAGTTTCAGACAGGATTGCGGTAATGTATCTAGGGCAAATAATTGAATTGGCAGATAGAACGGAATTATTCAGTCACCCTCTTCATCCATATACCGAGGCGCTGTTATCGGCAGTCCATGCTCCAGACCCGCACCAGAAACAGAAAAGAATTGTGCTGGAAGGCGAGGTCCCTTCCCCAATTGAGCCTCCTCTGGGCTGTCGTTTCCATACCAGATGCCCCAGGGTTATGAAGATATGCAGCCGGGAATGGCCTGCACTGCAGCCGCTGGAGAGAGACCATTTAGTCTCCTGCCACCTGTATGGATAGGCTAACCTACAGTCAGTCTATTGCTGCCAAATTATCACTTTACTATCACCCGGGAAAGAATTGTCCATGCTGACGTTAATCTCATTTGGACAGATAGGTGACACTGATGCTTTCAATAGCAGTACTAAAGTCATGATTAGAAAGTACTTGTTGACAGTAGGCATTTATTGACCCATACTTTAGTACTGGTAGCAATAATATAGGAAAAGCTGAGTAACGGAAAGGCGGTTACTCAAAATTCAAAAAAGGAGAGACCAAATGAATCTGAAGAAACCATGGTATTTTCTGGTTATCGTTCTAATGGCTATCATGCTGGTGGTTCCAACTAACCTGACACCGGCTGAGGCATCACCGAGTATGGTAGATGTACTTATTACCTTCCACCAGTCGCCAGGTCCTGACGAGATTGGGCTGATTGAAAATCTCGGTGGTAGCGTCAATACTGTCTATCATATTGTGCCTGCTATCTCCGCCGCCATACCTTCAGAGAGCCTTGCTGAGCTTTCTGCCGACCCCAGGGTGAAGTTGGTCGACCTGGATATTACGTTCTCAATGGCTTTTGCTGGGGAAGTGCTCCCCTGGGGTGTGGACCGGGTGGATGCAGAGTTAGCGCACCCGTCCAATAAAGGAACCGGGGTCAAGGTGGCCATCCTTGACAGCGGGATTGACCTTGACCACCCCGACTTGGCCGTGTCTGGTAATGTTACCTTCGTTCCAGGGACGACTGACGGAGATGATGATAACGGGCACGGGACGCTTGTCGCCGGTATTGTGGCAGCGTTAGATAATGATATCGGCGTTATCGGCGTTGCCCCTGAGGCATCCCTATATGCGGTGAAAGTCTTAAACCAGAATGGCAGTGGTGTGATGAGCGTCATACTGAGCGGCATTGAGTGGGCAGTGGACAACAATATGCAGGTGATAAATATGAGTTTTGGTGGCGCCATGGGTATGCCCTCCACAGTAATAGAGGCTCTGGATACCGCCTACAATGCCGGCATAGTCATCGTTGCTGGTGCCGGTAATGGAGGCAATGCCAGTGGTGAGGGAGAAAATATGTGGGCGCCAGCCCGATATAAGCCAGTCATTGCCGTCGGGGCTACCGACAACACGGATGCCCGATATACTTCCTCCAGTACCGGCTACTCTCTGGAATTGATGGCGCCTGGTGTCAATATTTACTCAACCGTCATGGGTGGTGGCTATGGTTACCAGACAGGTACCTCAGCATCATCACCACATGCCGCCGGAGTAGCTGCCCTGCTGATTGCCTCTGGCTTGACCGACAACGTTGACGTCCGCCACCGGCTCGGGGATTCAGCTGAGGATCTCGGCGCAGCGGGTTGGGATACCCAGTTCGGCAAAGGAATGATAAATGCCGACCTGGCAATTAATTTCAGCGAGCCTCCTGACCAGAGTGCTCCCACCACCACCATATCCCTGAGTGGCACTATGGGAGACTTTAACTGGTATATATCGGATGTAGAGGTTACGATAACGGCTACGGATACAGGCGGTTCTGGCGTAGACGTAACCAAGTATAGCCTGGATGGCGGTGAAACCTGGCAGACCTACAGCTCACCTCTCACCTTTACCACTGAGGGTGACAATTTTCAGGTAATGGCCCGGTCATGGGATAACGCCGGCAACGATGAAGGACCTCCAGACTTTACGGCATTTAAGATTGACAAGACACCGCCTACCCTGACCGAGACCGCCATCCCCGATATGATTGAAAGAGCCAGGAAACCTGGTACATATGTATCGGTTAGTTACAATGGCACGGCGGCAGACTCAGTTTCAGGCGTGCGCAACCCAACCATCAACACTGTGCTGATTGACGAGTACGGAGTTTATGACCATGACTACGGGCAGGTTATGTCTAGCACAGTCTGGCTTGAGGCATGGTGCGAACCCAGTGACCAAAGTGGGCGCATCTACACCTTCCGGCTTACCGCCCGTGACTACGCCGGCAACCAGGCATCTGCTGAAGCCATCGTTACCATTCCCCGCCATTAGTAATTTAATTTAATAATTATTTTTAGTGACAGAGGTGATCGCATCTGCATCTTCTGGCTTAATGCCGGGCACTATACCGGCAGCCAGGCATCCATGTTGCCATCCTCACCGTTATAAAATAATCCCGTACCTCTGGAGATTGTTTGGTAATCTCATACTTTTTTCACACTTTCAGGTAATTCTTATCCAATATAATATGTGTTATATTATAATAAAGGAGAAGCATTGGCGCTGATATATACAATAAGCATGCGGAAGTAAGGGCTAGCTAAAGGAAGCTACAAAGATGGACTGGCGAAGATGGCGTAGGGTAACCAAGTTAGCGGTGGTGCTGGCCATGGTGAC
>SDBT01017548.1_pt1 | contig 11298 bp, 8 predicted proteins | sample 2277101 | NCBI WGS metagenome assembly SDBT01 (sample SAMN10404973, study PRJNA504765) | marine sediment metagenome | isolation source: marine sediment core GS10_PC15, 103 cmbsf | place: Arctic Ocean: Southern Knipovich Ridge | collected 2010 | reverse complement strand
TACGTGTAAAAACTGGACGACGCGTCTAGCTTCTGATACAGGTTCTCAAGGGGAAACTGAAAAGGGGTCTTGCCTATTGTTTCCGGCTCGATTCGCGCCGTGAGGGACAAGGTCAGGGCTTTGCCCTCAACGTCAAAGGTGAATGTGAGCGTCCTGCCCTGGGCATCGATCACGTCGTGGTCGCTCCTGGCCAGCTTCTTCAGCGCAAGGGGCGCCTTCTCCCCTACGCCGACTACACTGCGGGGCGCTTCGCCGCCGAGAAGAACCGTGTCAATGTGAGCCGCCGTATCTCCAGAGTGGTCTAGGCGGACCCTGACCTCACCAGAAAGGCCAAGGTCGGAAAGATCAAGTCGCTTCTCGGCAGGATGTTTTCCGTAGGAAAGAGAGCCCATGGTCCGCCACGTTCCATCGCCAAAGACTGAAACAGCGAACTCTCCATTCTCCTCCTGTTGTGCCTGCGTCACCGATGTCGGTGTTGCATTGAGTCCCAACCCGGCGAGTAGCGCGATCAGTGTGGCGAGCATCAGTATGAGTTTTGCCTTATTGTGAATCATGTCTAACTCCTTCTCAAAGTTTGTGCCCAAGTGGGCTCGAATAATGATGGCCAAGACGTGCCTGTGCTTCGGAGATTCTCCACCATTATACCCCAATCAGCCGTTTTTGTCCACCCAGCGCGGCCCTCAAGACAAAAGGTTCTGTCTTGCGATCTATTTCGGGATATGGATTTCTAGGTCCTGCGCCTCCTGACCACCGCAACCCCCAAGACCACGAGCGAAGCCAGCGCCGCCAGTCCCAGCCACGGCGCCACAAGCCCCAGCCTGTTCACCGGCACGACGATGCCGCCGACAGGCTCAGGGTAGGGAGTGGGGTCGCAAACATTGCCCAGGCCATCGTGGTCGCTGTCCTTCTGGTCAGGGTTGGGGGTGTTAGGACAATTGTCGATGGTGTCGGCGAAACCATCACCGTCAGTATCAACCCCGTTGGTGAAGGTGCAGGTGATCACTTCGCCGGAGTCAAGGTCAATGGTGGCTGTACGGCCGTTCAGAGTTGAGGTGTCGTTCTGATCCCCAGTGGAGCAACTGAAGTCAGTCAGGTCCCAGCCAGTAGGCACGGTTTCGGTGATGGTGTAGGTGCCGGGGTCCAGGCTAGCCATGGACTTGGTGTCACTCACGCCATCCTCATCATTCGGAACGGCGTCGTCCAGTGTGAAGCTGTTGTTGTTGGGAATGTCAGAGGTAAAGTCGAAGTCCGTTCCGTCGGGCGGGTCGGCGTCCTTCACGATGGTGATGGTGCCCTCGCAGGGGGGCGTGCCAATCGCCCAAGGGTCAAAGTCCACGTTGTCGCTGACGGCGTCACCGGAGCCGGGACCGGAACCAGACGGCCCATCAGCAGCGCCCCACCAGTTGTCCTCGGCGTTGAGCGGGCCGCCGGTGGCAGCAACATCCATATCAAGCCCATAGGCCGCATTGTTTACGATGTTGTTGCAGGAGATGTACCCGCCGGGCACAGCAAACGGTCCGCCAGCACCGCCGCCAGCATCACCGTAAATGAAGATGCCCTGGGCGTTGTTGGTGATGTCGTTGTCATAGACGTTCAGGGTGTCGATGTTCCAGAACAGGAAGGCTTGCCCTTCGCCCCATTCTCCCAGGCTCACATTGTTCACCGTGTTGTCGTAGACATTAGCCTCAACTGTGCGGTTAACCTCCAGAGCAGCCGCATGCTGGCCCGTCTCACCATTAGCGCCGCCGATGTTCTCCCAGGTGTTGCCGTAGACGTTGACCACATCGGTTCGGTCTGTGGATAAACCACGGAAGATCACCGAGCCATTAGAGTCGTGGATGTGGTTGTTGGCAAAAGTGACCGTGTCCATGGCCGAGCCGTCGCCAGCGCTGGCGCTTCTGCTGTCTAACAAAGCCCAACCCAGAATGTTTTTGAACTCCGAGTTGCTGATGCCGACGTCGCCTTCGAGTTGCCCGCCAGAAAAGCCCAGCCGGCCAGCGGCGTTTTCGCCGTCAAAGACACAGTTGTCAACGTCCAGGTCCGTCGTCGCGCCAGACATGCGCACGACCGAGTTGCTGGCCGCAGCGCCTGTGACGTAGAAATTCTGCAAGCTCAACCCGCTCAGGTTATCAAAGAACAGCCCGCCGGTAACGGCCGACCGTGTAGCGCCTATGCCGCGCAGGGTCAGGTTGTCCTTGTCTATGCTGACAGATTCGTTAAAGGTCCCCGCTTCGACGCTGATCAGGTCGCCAGCGTTTCCGGCGGCGTCAATGGCGGGTTGAATTTCCATCCCATTGGCGACGTAAAAGCTGCCGTCGACCAGGCTTCTGAGATATCGTTCGGTGGTAAATTGCCCAAAGGGATTGCTCAAAGCCGCCGTTATCGCGTCGTTGAGCGTCGGGAGGAACAACACCCGTACTTGATCGGGAGAATCATCCTGAGTGCCGTGCATGGTGTACGTAAAATCGCTAAACTGCACGGTCACATCTGCGCCATCGGCCAGGTTGGCGCTGTAGGAAATCACAGCGTCGCCAGAAGGAGCAACGCCGGGGTTATTCCAGTCACCCTCTTCAAGTTGCAATAGACCGCCGATGCTGTTCGCACCGCTAAAAACGATCCCACTGCTACCGAGAGGATGGTAACGCCCCCAGGTCATGATCCCGATGCCACCCAAGGCGTTTCCGGCGGTGGTAACGTTGTTAAAGCTGACATTCCGGCTATCGGTAGTCAAGATGCCATTGCCGTCGTTGTCTATGGCCTCGACGTTGGCGATGGTTGCGCCATCAACGCCATTGAGGTCCACACCTGTCCGGTACCAGTCTTTTACCAGCAGGTCTTGAAGCGTAATGCTCAATTGGTCAGCATAGGCGGGGCCACTGACGTAGATACCGGATTCCGCTCCTGAATTTGTGCGCAAGCCAACCAGGGTAAAGCCTTGCAAGGTCGCATTGTCGCCGGATACGGTGATGCCATCGCCGCCGCCAGAGCCAGCGTCAATGATGACAGTATCGCGGTCAGCGCCGATGATGCTGAGGTCCGACTTGGAGATGTTCAGGTGTTCAGGGTACGTCCCCGCTGCCACGTTGACCGTGCCATCGGAATCGTCAACACCCTTCTGGATGGTAGCCACAGCACAATTGGGGGCAACGCCACCACTGTAGTCAACATCGACGGTGCCGTTACAGTTCGTATCGTGACCACCTGGTCGCACATAGATGGGCGTTGCTGCCCACGCCGGAACCGCACCCAAGACCGCAAATAGCAGCATCATTAGCGTCAGCACGCTCAGCGCCAGTCTGAACTTCCTTGTATTCGTTCTCATTTTACCTTTTCCCTCTTTTCTGGGTTTTCGTGTCCTGGCCTAATGGCTAGGACAGACTTCGGGTTTTCGCCAATCGAGTAATAGTGTCGTCCGTCCACATTTTCCTTTCATCCTCTGTAGCTCGGCCCGACAATCGTGCGGAGCTAAGCAACAGAAAACGCCAACCTCAGGCGCTCACGGAGCGCCGTCTGGGTGGCGTTGGCGCACGGTCGGCAGGCAAGTGAAAATGCCGCCGCTTCTTGGGGCATCGGGCTGGCATCTGGCAGGTTGATATACCACCGCTGGCTCCTTGTCAGGGCGCGTAACTCCTCTACTATATATAGCGTAAAAAAGGCGATTTAGATACGGGTAAAAGTGACCAATTTTGAAATTTCTGAATATTCTAAGGTTGCTTATGTCCAATGCCCGCCAATCCAAAATTCAGCCAGGCTATCCCTTCCCTCGCTTCCTAAAGCTCAACTTCAGATGAGAATTGATAAGACGCCGCCAGTGAAGTCCACTGGCAACATCGGGGACAAAAATAGGTCCCCCGCCCGCCTACTTTGATCCTCTCGATGGGCGTCGCGCAGACGAAACAGGGCTTCCCCTTACGTCCTTTGACCTGAAAGCTCTCCTGATAGGAGCCCTCGCTCCCGTCCAGGTGCAGGAAGGCCATCTCCGACGAGCCACCCAGCTCCAGCCCCCGCTGCAGCTCCGCCACGATGCTGGCGTGCAATCGCTCCACCTCCTCCTCGCTCAGCTCCGAAGCGCGGCGCTGGGGATGCAGCCTCGCTCGGAAGAGGATCTCGTCAGTGTAGACGTTGCCCAGGCCAGCGATGGCAGCCTGATTCATCAGAGTGGCCTTGATCATTCCCCGCTTCCTGGCCAGAAGCCGCCGCAAGAGATCAACGGTGAAGCTCTCATCCAGGGGATCAACGCCCAGCTTGGCTATGGGCGGCCAGTTGTCCACCTCGGCTGTGGGCAGCAAGTGGACGTATTTGAGCCTTACCTGGCCCAGGGTCAGGCGGGCTCCGCCCTTCGACAGGCTCAGGACTTCGTCGGTGAACTTCAGCTCCAGGCAAACGTCGCGGGGCTGGCCGGCGAAGGGCGGCGAGAGGAGCAGTTGGCCCACCATCATCAGGTGGATGACCAGCGAGTTGCCGCCCTCGAAATCGAGCACCAGCATCTTGCCCCGCCGCCGCATCCCCACGACGGCTCTACCCTCCACGGCTTCCCTGAGTTGAGCAGCGGGGAACTGGCCCTCTTTCTTCGCGAAAACAGCAACCTCAGACACCCTCCGCCCGACTACCTCGCGTCTCAGCTCCTCTTTCAGTATCTCTACCTCAGGCAGCTCGGGCATTTTGTCAGTCCCTTCATCTGCGTTGTGTGCGAGAATGTTGTCGGGAATGTGTCATTGCGAGGCGCGCTGTTTGCGCCGAAGCAATCTCCACTGTCGTTAGCTGGGGATTGCTTCGGGCGCTGCGCGCCCTCGCAATGACATCCATGAGTTTGGCTGCGGCTACACCGCGCTAAGGATCTGCTGCTCGACTTCCCTGGCCAACTTCTTCCCCAGGCTCGGGATGCTCTCCAACCCCTTCACCCCCATCCGCTCGTAGATCAGGCGCACGTCCTGTTCCAGTTCGTCCAGAGCCCAGGCGGCCTTGCGATAAGCCCAAATCCTGTAGCCCTGAGCTTCCGCTAGTTCCAGCCGATAGGTCTTGATGGCCAGGTGCTCAGCGATGCGCTTGTTGGCTGCCCTCTTTTCGCCAGGGATGATGGGGCGCGGCATCCGGTCGCTGATGCCATACCTCTCGCACAGTTCTGCCACCCTGCGCCCCAATCGGTTCCAGTAGCTCCGAGACGGGCCGTAACTGCCTGGGGGATAGAGTCGCTCGTAGACAGGCATCTTCTCTGGACAGATGCGCGCCAACTGTCTAAGGAAATAGGCTTTCTGCTTGTCGGAGAGGGTCAGCCCGCCGGCCAGGACGAAGGTGCCGCCGTGATCCCGCGTCCAGCGCACCACCGCTTCCAGGTTCTCGTCGTCATCGTAGATGCCGGGGAGGATGGGCATGAAGGATGTGCCAGTGAGGATGCCCGCCGTGGCGAACTGCTCCATGGCCTCGAAGCGGCGCGGCGGCATGGGCACGGCAGGCTCGAAGCCTTTGAGGTGCTCGTAATGGGGGGATTCGGGAGTGGCGATAATGCTGAAGCTGACCACGGCCCGCGCCCTGTCGTTGATGGCCGTGATCAGCTCCAAATCTTGCAGCACGTTATGGGACTTCTCCAGCACGAAGACGGGGAAACCCAGGTCGAGGCAGACCTGGAGCATCTGGCGCGAGAGGCGATGCTGCCACTCGGCGGGCTGGTAGTCTCCCAGACCGACGATGCCCACTGGCACCTTCGAGAGCTCTTTGCGCAAGAGCTGCGGCGCATTGATCTTCACCTTGATCAGCCGGGCAAAATCATCGGGATCAGGGTAGGGGCAATACTTGCTCTCGCGCCAGTAGCAGTACTCGCAGCCGTGCTGACAGCCTATGTAGGGATGGGCGGTATAGCGCGTCCAGAACCAGTGATCGGGGCGTTTGTGCTTGTTCAGGATGCGCTTGGGCCTGTAGATTTTATACTCGACAGCCACGGTCTCTAGCCCAGGCCGCTTGTGAGATCATCGTGGCAGAGTTGGCTCCAGCCACGTGTCTGCTGCCCAGCCGATTTTCAAGTCCTCGTCCTCTTCCGAAGGGTCCTCCAGCCGCCACCAGGTGAGACCATCGGCCTCCTCAGGACCATCCAGCACTTTGAGAATAGCCCCGTCCTCGACGAACTTCTTGGTAACGGTGTCCAAGCCAGGCCCCCAGCGAAACCTGAGTCCGTCGACTTCGGTGTTGATCACCTTCACATGGATGCCAACACCGATCTCGGTGGGGACGCTTGGAGTAGGCGTAGGCTTGGGAGTGGGAGTGGCAGTGGGGAGCGTGGCTACCGTCGGCAGAGCGGGGGTGACGGTAGGTATGATCTCCACAGTCGGCTGGGTTGGCGGCGTGAAGGGGTTCCAGAGAGTGATGAACACAGCCAATATCAACAGCAGAATGACCGCCAGAGGCCAAAGGGGCAACCTGCGCCGACCCTTCGCTCGTGTCTGCCGCTGAGCTTCCTCTTCGTAATAATCGTCTTGGGTGTTGAAGTCAGACATTTTGATGCTCCTTTCTCTGTTTATTCTTGTCCTCCATCAGCACATCGGCGGAAGACCTCGCTTAGGAAGACTGACTGAGCTAATACCAATTGCCTATTCAAGAGCCGTATTCAGAGATGATAATAACCTACACCTGTGTCATTGCGAGCGGTTTGTGCGAAGCAATCTCCTCCGATGTATGCGGGAGATCGCTTTGGCGGAAAAGCACCGCCTCGCGATGACAGTTAGAGTTTCTGCCCGTATGAGTGGTACGAACGTGACATGGAGCAACTCGCAATGACACAAGCGTCTCCTATCATTGCAGACTCTCCGGACCAGGCTCAACCCCACGAGACAATGTCCCAGTTCACAACTCCTCATACAAATCTGTCCACTCGCTATTCATCCCATTGATCAGATCAATCTTCTTTTGTCGTGAACCACCTTTGATTTGCTTTTCCCTCGCAATTGCTGAGTTTACATCATCGGGCGCTTCGTAATAGACAAGCTTGGTGATGTTGTATCTGCTTGTAAAGCCTTCTCCCAACCCCGACTTATGTTCGTAAACCCTTCTTCTCAAATCATTGGTTACGCCTGTGTAGAGCACGGTATTGTACTTGTTGGTCATGATGTAGACATAGTATTGCTTGTTCATTGATGCCACCTGCCGGCGTGTTATTGTGGGCGACCGCAGGGAGCGAAGCAATCTCCCGCCACCAAGTTGGGGCTTGCTTCGTCGCTACTAAGAAACAAGGTGGCTATGTCATTGCGAGACGTTTTTTGCTGAAGCAATCTCCTCCGATGTAGACAGGGGATCGCTTCGGCGGAAAAGCGCCGCCTCGCGATGACACTTAGAGTTTCTGCCCTTATGAGTAGCGCGACCACGCTATGGAGCAGCTCGCAATGACGCTTTCTAATCGGTGCCCAAAGTGAGGCGATCGCTGCGTCGGCGGAGGGCCTCGATGCCGGCCAGGATGTTGGCCTCCGACTTGACGCCCAAGCCCGGCAGATCCCTGATCTTGCCCTCCTGGGCTGCTCGTTCCACATCGGCCACGCTCGTCAACCCCAACCTCTCGTGGAGCAGCTTTGCCGTCCTGGGGCCTACGTTGGGAATGGCCAACATATCCACTACCTCTGGCGGGATCTCCTCTCTCAGTCTCTCGTAATATCCCAGACGCCCCGTGCGCAACAGCTCGTCGAGCTTCTTGGCCAGGGCCTCACCGACGCCGGGTATCTCCCTGAGTTTACCATCCCGCCAAACATCGTTGACATCTCGCTCCAAGTTGAGGATGTTATCCGCCGCCCGCCGGTATGCCACGGTCTTGTAGATGATCTCGCCCTTTATCTCCAGCAGGTCAGCGATGTCGTAGAGTATATCGGCCACATGGCGATTGTTCATCGTCCTTTTCCCCACTACTCGCAGCAGGTACTCTCACAGCGAATCTACTCAATTATACCAGTTTTTGCTCAACTTGACAACAATAGGCCCAGAGGGATTTCGAAGCAGAGTAGGGCGGGGAAAACACGGTCGGATCATCAACGTGGAACTCATTTTACGTGAACGAATACGACTTTTTGCCACGATGTGGTATTTGTGTTATACTGCTGGCGATCTTTCGTGGAGAGGAAAGTGCCGACTCCCCGGCCGATAGATGGGTTTGGGGACGTAAACTTTACGCGTAAACTTTACCTATGCGAACAGACGAATCGGCAAGACTAAAGCTAGAGCGCACATTGCGGCTCGACTTCGCCTTGCGCCTGGTCTGGCAGAGCGCGCCAGGCTGGACAATGGCCAGTCTGGCGCTTCTGGTTGTGCAGGGCACGCTGCCGCTGGTGTCGCTCTATCTCATGAAGCTGGTGGTGGACGCGGTGACCACCGCCCTGGAGGCTGCCGATAAAGGTGCCGCCTTCGAGCAGGTGGCGCTTCTCATCGGCCTCACGGGCGGGGTGGCCCTGATCGGTGCAGTGGCCCGCTCAATAGCGGGGCTGGTCAGCGAAGCGCAGGGCCAGGTGGTCACCGATCACATGAGCGATCTTCTCCACGCCAAGTCCATTGAGGTAGACCTGGAGTATTACGAGAGCGCGCAGTACTACGACAAGCTTCACCGCGCCCAACGGGAAGCCCCCTACCGGCCCATCCGCATCGTGAATGGCCTGGTGCGGGTTGCTCAGAGCGGAATCTCCCTGCTGGCGATGGCCGGCCTGCTATTCTCGTTCCACTGGGGCATCGCCGCCATCCTGTTCGTCGCGGCCATTCCCGGACTCTTCGTGCGCCTGAGATATGCTGGCCAGACGTATCGCTGGCAACGCCGAAGTACCCCCGCCGAGCGGCAAGCCTGGTATTTTCATTGGATGCTCACTGGAGACGTGCACGCTAAGGAAATCCGGCAATTTGGCTTGGGACCTCTATTCAGGCGCCGCTTTCGCGACCTGCGCCAGCAGCTCCGCCGGGAGAAAATCGAAATCGCCACCAGGCGCTCCATCGCGGAGCTGGTGAGCCAGGCCAGCGCCACCATCGCGGTATTCGGCTCGTACGCCTTCATTGCCTACCGCGCGGTGCAGGGCGCCATCACCCTGGGCGACCTGGTCATGTACTACCAGGCATTTCAGCGTGGGCAGGGCTTTCTGCGGGAGATGTTGGGCGGCCTGGCCGGCCTCTACGAGGACAACCTGTTTCTCTCCAATCTCCATGAGTTCTTTGAGTTGAAATCAAAGGTGGTCGAACCGCCGCATCCCAGGCCCGTTCCCCAACCGATGCAGACCGGCCTCGCCTTTGACCACGTCAGTTTTCGGTATCCCACAGGCACCAGGGAGGTGCTGGAGGACATCAGCCTGACCATTCGGCCGGGGGAAGTGGTGGCCCTGGTGGGGGAGAACGGCTCAGGCAAAACGACTCTGATCAAACTGCTGTGCCGGTTGTACGACCCCGCCAGTGGGATCATCACCCTCGACGGCATTGACCTGCGCCAGCTTGAGACGACCGCGCTGCGGCGCGAGATCAGCGTTATCTTCCAGGACTATGCCCAGTACCATCTGACGGCGCGGGAGAACATCTGGTTCGGAAACGTCACCCTGCCACCTGACCAGGAACGGATCGCGGCGGCGGCGCGTCATGCCGGTGCGGACGAGGTCATAGCGGGGTTGCCCCAGGGCTACGAGACCATCCTGGGCAAGTGGTTTGAGGATGGGGAGGAGCTCAGCGTGGGTGAGTGGCAGAAAGTAGCCCTGGCGCGGGCGTTTCTACGCGATGCCCAGATCATCGTGCTCGACGAACCGACCAGCGCCCTGGACGCCAGGGCCGAGTACGAGGTCTTCAAAAAGTTCCGCCAATTGGCCGCAGGCCGAACCGTCATCCTCATCAGCCATCGCTTCTCCACCGTCAGGATGGCCGACCGCATCTTCGTGCTAGAAGGTGGAAGAATCATCGAAAGTGGCACCCACGACGAACTGGTTCGCCTGGGCGGAACGTATGCGCGTTTGTTCGAGACACAGGCTCAGTATTATAGGTGAAGGCATAAAGATACCAAGGTCGTGGAATAGCAAAGCTTGGTCTTCGGGCCAGGCTTTGTGCTTTGAGCAGCGCGATTTAGCTACTTCATGATGAGCGGCAGGAACACGCGATGAAACGTCGGTTCCACCGGTGGATACTGCACCAACACCTCATCAAGGTTGTCGTCCCAGTTGTCCTCCCTCACCCGATCGGCCATCTCCGCCACGGCGACCAGCCCAACGTCGTTTCGAGTGCCGCCCCCAATCAGCGGGTGCGCCCATGACACAACATTGAGCCAATCTGCGGGCTGGGGTGTTGGCGTCGTTGTCGGGGAACGCTGGCAGGGGATAATTGGGTTTGACCTGCTGCACGTAGCTCACGTCGGGGTTCAAAAGCACCCAGAGCCCTGCTCCCCCGCTGAAGCCATCGTAGGCCATGTGAATGTGGGGCTTGTCCAATGCGGGCTGCACGTGGTCATCCTCGGCGAAGGTGAGCATCACCTTGAGCTGCGGGGCCGAGCTGGCCAGCAGGGGGTAGTTGGCGACCGTCATGCGGTAGGGCCAGACCGCATGTGTCTCCGCCGGCGTCGCCAGGTCCTCAGGCCAGTCCTCAAGCGCCAGCGCGCCATTGTCCAGCAGCGCCTGGGTGAGCTCCATGGAGTAGTATCGCTTGCCCCACATCTGTGGAACCCGACTGCCGAGAATGTAATCCTCGCCACCTGGAACGTCGAAGAAGGGACGTCCGTCGGGATACTCGGCGTTCTGGATCCAGCCTACAGTAGAGTGGTCAACGTCGAGCCCGAACGGCGAGTAGTCGTCGGGGTAGCTGTAATACGGATTGTAGACAGGCTGGCCGTGCTCTCCCCAGTGCCCTATCTCGACGCACGAGAGCGCGTCCGTGGTCGCGTTCTCTACGCCGACCAGGTACTTGACCTTTGGCAAGCTCGCGCCGTAGTGGGCCAGGACGTTGGTGGCTGCGCTGCCAGGATGGGAGAAGGCGTAGAGGCCGACGCTGTCCGTCAGCGGAGTGACGTCCAGCAGCTCAGTGATGTAGTGCCCCTCGTAGTCGGGGAGTTGGCCGGAGGCAAAGCGGATCACATCTCGGGTAGTCGTAAAAAAGTAAGTGATGGTGTATCATTAAGAGCGTCCGGTGAAAGTCAAATTGACGGAGGTGGAAATGATACAAGTAACCATCACCTACTATTGCCGTACCTGTGGTAGTGACAACATCATCAGGAACGGCACCAATAAGTGCGGGAATCCGCAGTATCACTGCAAGGATTGCGGCGCTTACCGAGTTCTGTATCCCAAACGCAAATATGCAGCCAGCGAGAAGGAAACT
>SDBT01017547.1_pt1 | contig 11298 bp, 10 predicted proteins | sample 2277101 | NCBI WGS metagenome assembly SDBT01 (sample SAMN10404973, study PRJNA504765) | marine sediment metagenome | isolation source: marine sediment core GS10_PC15, 103 cmbsf | place: Arctic Ocean: Southern Knipovich Ridge | collected 2010 | reverse complement strand
TAATGTATAGAGGATAAACATGTCATCAAAAAGAATTATTTTTGGCTCAGATGCACGAGAAAAAATTCGTAAAGGGGTTGATAAGCTTGCTGATACGGTGAAAGTAACCCTGGGGCCAAAAGGCCGCAACGTGGCATACGAACGTGCATTTGGCTCACCGTCAATCACTAAAGATGGTGCAACTGTTGCCCAAGAAATTGAACTAGAAGATAAGATTGAAAATATGGGCGCACAAATGGTGCGTGAAGTAGCAAAAAAAACGGCCGATGTTGCTGGTGACGGTACGACGACTGCAACGGTTCTTGCGCAAGCAATTTTCCGTGAAGGGAACAAGTACGTAACTGCTGGCGCGAATCCAATGGAATTGAAGCGTGGCATCGATAAAGCAGTTGGTGTTGTTGTTGAAGAGATTAAAAAGCAAGCCAAGCCGGTTGATAGCAAAAAAGAAATCGAGCAAGTGGCAACCATTTCTGCTAATTCAGATACCGCTATTGGTGCACAAATTGCAGAGGCTATGGAACGTGTTGGCCGTGATGGAGTGATCACCGTTGAAGAAGCAAAGGGTATGCAAGATGAGCTTGATGTGGTTGAAGGTATGCAATTTGATCGTGGCTATCTTTCGCCATACTTTGTGACCAATGCTGAAAAAATGGATACAGTGCTCGAAAATCCGTATATTTTGATCTATGAAAAAAAAATCAGCAGCATGAAGGCATTGCTACCGGTACTAGAGCAAGTAGCAAAAGGTGGCCGTGGTCTTGTGATCATAGCAGAAGATATTGAAGGTGAAGCGCTTGCAACATTAGTCGTGAACAAGTTGCGTGGTACGCTCAACATTGCTGCGGTTAAAGCGCCAGGTTTTGGTGATCGTCGTAAAGCAATGCTGGAAGATATTGCAATCTTGACCGGCGGTAAAATGATTTCAGAAGACATTGGCCTAAAGCTTGAAACTGTTATGGTGCATGATCTTGGTACCGCCAAAAAAATGGTGATTACCAAAGATACCAGCACGATCATTGAAGGCAAGGGAAATGCTGATACGATGAAAGGCCGCGTGCAGCAAATCAAGATGCAAATCGAAAACAGCACCTCTGACTATGACAAAGAAAAGATGCAAGAGCGTTTGGCAAAACTTGCAGGTGGTGTTGCGGTGATTAAAGTTGGTGCAGCGACTGAAACGGAAATGAAAGAAAAGAAAGATCGTATCGAAGACGCATTGCATGCAACACGTGCTGCAGTTGAAGAAGGTGTTGTTGCTGGTGGTGGTGTAGCACTCATCCGTGCACAAAAACAACTTGATACTTTGGACCTTGAATCCGATGAAAAGCTTGGTGCACAAATTGTTTGTCGTGCACTTGAAGAACCACTTCGCATTATTGCAGCAAATGCAGGATACGATGCATCAGTGGTGGTCAACAAGGTCAAGGATGAATCCGGCAGTACTGGCTTTGATGCAAAAACTGGTCAATACGTTGATATGGTTGTGCAAGGTATTATTGATCCGGCCAAGGTGGTACGCTCAGCAGTACAGAATGCTGCCTCAATTGCAGGTCTTCTTTTAACAACAGAAGCAGCGATCAGCGAGATTCCACAAGAGAAGAAAGAAGCTTCTGCTCCAGGAATGGGTGGCATGGGCGGTATGCCAGGCATGTATTAATCCCAGAATTGATTCTACTACGCCAGCAAACCCCATGTTTTTTAAACTGGAGATGAATGGCGAGTAGAACCCTTCGTAGCTCGGAGAGCGAAGTAGGGTTTTGGCTTCGAAGAATTTCGCGCGATACAACGGCTTTTAAGCCGTTGAGCGCTTCATTTCTGACTAAAAAAGGCCCCAATTTAGGGGCCTTTTTTTAGTTTTGATAAAATTATTAAATTTAGGTAAAGGCTGTAGTTTTTATTGAGGGGATTGCTATTACTGTTGTTATGTAGAAAAATAAAATAGTAATGCAGTAAGTGAAATTATACTCAAGAGGGTATGCAATGGGTAAAGTGTTCAGAAAAATGGTAATGGTGTTTGCTCTTACTTGTTTTTCACTATCTATGAACGCTATGGAGAAAAAAGTAGAAAAGGATGTTGATTTTGCTGTTAGAGTTCTTATGAAGATGAGTGGGGATGAATCAAGCTCAAAGCCGCCAATGAATGATAAAAAACGAACAAACTTTGACCCGGTGAATGAGAAAAATCAACAGAAGTTGAAAGCAATTGAAGAAAGATATGCATGTCACCAAGAGGAGCTTGACCGTATTGCATGGCGATTTCGGAATCCACAGCTGCATACTGTAGAGCCCAGTAAAGGGTTTCAGTTTAAAAAGTAACGCAGGCGGTAATTTGTTTCGCTATACATTTTATCAAAGTATTGACGTAAAAAGCGGTGATGCATTAACGTCATTATAAAATCTTTTAAAAAGGAGATGAGATGAAACAAGGTACTTTAAAGCTCATTATTGCGCTTGTTTTTGGTCTTGCATTGCTAGCGGGTGCTGGCTATTTGATCATGAAAAAAGTTGAAGAGTGGTACATTATGCAAGCCAAGAAAGAAGTCGTTACTGGTGTTGCTGAGAAGGCACAGGGGCTTCTTGGTCGCTTTGGGGGCGATAAATAAAACTGGCGCCTAATTTAATTTCTGCAGATTAAATTCCTCGAAGCTCGTTTTGTAAAGATTACTTTCTCTATAGAGTAATTTTGTATAAACTTCTTTGTGGTAATAACGTGAAATAACTACAAAACTTTTCAGGAGTCAGCAGCGTGAAACATGTTCGAAATACGGTGATAGTTTTTTTGTTAATGCTACCTATGTTTAGCTCCGCAATGGAGCAACAGCAGCGGCAAGAACAGGGTAGGCATGCACCGCACCCCCTTGACCAATTTGAGATTGCTTTTCTCAGAGCATTTTGTACTACTCTTCAGATGAACGCGTTGGGCAATGCATTGCAGTGGAGCGATCGGACAACATCTTTTTCGTCAGGTGCAGTTGTGTATTTATACAGCGTGCTTGCTAGCCATGACACAATGCCTATGATTTTTGGAAGTGTATCTGGTGTTATGTTTGGTGGTTTGATTGCTTATATTTTGCGTCATTTAAATAATGAACCAAGTCAATCTGAGTGCCAGATGTACCTCGTAGAAAATACTGACCGCTAGCATACGAGAAAGTCTTTTTACTTTAACAATTTCAACGCAGTTTCTACATTTGCATCATCATACACAATGGCCGAAATCGCTTTGGTCATGGCAAGAGCGCGTGGCAATGAATGCTGGAAAATATTTCTGCCGGTTGCGTTGCCAGATGAGCCACCGATGTGGATTTGATCATGCAATTCTTGCAAAAATTCTGCGGGTTCTTTTTTTGGTCCGCCAGAGCAGAGAACTTTTGTATTTCCTGCGGCGGCTGTTGCAACTTGCAGATGTTCAGCGCTCGTTTTTTCTTGTGTACTGTGCGGTGGCTTTACTTTAACAAAACCAGTTCCTAACGATGCAGCAACGCCGGTGGCACCAGCGACAATAGCGGGGTCTTGCTCATCAGTAACTGCTTTGCCGCGTGGGTAGACCCATAAAATAGTAACGAGACCATGCTGATGCGCTTCATACATTTCTTGCGCGGCATTGGTGAGCATTTCATCTTCAAACTCACTGCCAATATATAAGGTCAAGCCGATGCCACGGATATGCAACCCAGTTTGTTCGTGTAATTCAATTGCCTGGTGCACATCCCATAACGGCGCGCTTTGCGGGTCTTTTTGCTCAGTTTTCACCAGGTTTGTCTTGGCGTTAAGTTTGACAATGTAATTAATGTCGGGGTACTTGTTGCCGTAACGCGCAATAAGTCCGAGGTGTGTTGCCATGGCGCCGATGCGGCCTTGTGATGCGATTTTAAACAGATGCTCCGGTTCCATAGCATCAGGATGTATGTCAGACGAGTAAAAATCTTTGTTCAAGTGTTCAATCTTCTGATCACACGAAAATAAAAATAATCGGTCGGTATTATGCGTAATGGCGGTATAATTATCTTTGTAGGTTTGATGCTTATTTTTTGGAACATCGGCTGGTAACACAAAATCTTTCATTTTTTTCCTTTCACAACACCCGTTCATGAATCAACATTTTTTCTGCCACTCGTTCAAAAAGTGGTGCGGCAACAGTAGCAGCAAATAAATTGTGTCCATGAGCTTCTCTTATAAACGTAACAATAACACGTTGATAATTATTTTTTTGCACAATACCCGCACAGGTGTATAGATTTTTTTTCATGCTATATGTACCGTTTTCAATAAGATTTGCCGTTCCTGTTTTGCTCATGACAGTATACCCTTTGATTGCCGTACGTCGTCCGGTGCCGTGTTGTGTGCTGTGTACGAGAATGCCTTTGATAGCATCGATGCTCTGTGAAGAATAAAGCGGTGTGCTGGTAGGATGCTGATTATTATCTACAGTCAACCGTGGTTGTACTTTGTAGCCGTTATTGGCAATCATGCAAAATGCACAGGCCAGTTGTAGGATCGATGCAGAAATTTCATAGCCATAAGACAATGAAATAATTGATTGTTTCGACCAATTGGCCGGATGATTGACAAAACCCTTATTTTCGCCAGGGAATGTAATGCCGGTTTTTTGGCCAAAGCCCATGCGCATATAATGGTCATAGAGTTTTTCATCAAGCCGTTTGGCTACGATGGCGATCCCGATATTATTCGAAAGAGCAACAACGTCTTTGAACGGAATAACGCCATGTGCTTTCCATGTATTTATTTTGCGGCCTTCCAAATATGTTGTTTTGGTATCTTTACAATCAATAAGTTCATCAGGTTCAACCACGCCTTCTTCTAGTGCTGCCAAGGCATTAAAAACTTTAATAACCGATCCAAGCTCATAACTTTCGGTGAGCAGTTTATTTTTTGTCTGTTCAAGATCAAGTGATACTGTATTATCCGGATTAAAGTGCGGGCTCGAGACCATGGCTATTATTTCGCCGTTTGCAGGATCCATAACAATCACGGCGCCTTCTTTTGCTTTGAACTGATTGATGGTATGGTGCAATGCTTCATGCACAAGAAACTGTAGGTCAGCATCGATGGTTAGTTGCACAGGTGTTCCTGCATGACCGGTTACCTTCGTTTCTTTTTTAAAATAAAAGTAACCGGAGCGGGCATCTTTTTCTAAGCAATAGGTTGTTGGCTTGCCGGTCAGCAGAGTATTGCATTGCAATTCGATACCAAACAAACCGTTATTATCAACATCCGTCATACCAACCACCGGTCCAGCGGATGGCACCGGATAAAAGCGGCTTGATTCGTGCAGCAAATGGATATCAGGATGCGCATATTCTTGTATGTAGCCAAGATCTTTTTCTGAAAGGCGACGTTTGATATACATAAAACGTTTATTTTTTTTGCGGTGAAATTGTTCGGTTGTATGTGGAAAATGTTTGTTCAGAAATTCTTCCAACCCTTTAGGATCGGTGACTTGATTGGGAATGATAAAGGCCGCTATACTTTTTTGGTTCATGGCAAGGTAATGCTTGCCAGTACGATCCAATATGGGGGCACGGGGTGGTGCTTGTGTAATGGTGACGTTATATTGCTGTGCACCAAGAGAACTGAAAAAAAGTGCATTCCGGATTTGAACAAGATAGAGGTTAAAAATAATAATGATGTACAGAAAACAGCAAGCGAAAAATACACTTGCCATGCGTAGTTTAAGCATGCTGATCATTATTGTGTAACCGTTTTATTTGGTGCAAATGAATTGGATTCATCTGTAAATTTTGTTGAGCGAATGTTTTAATTGTTGCACGATTTTTCAGTGCATAGAGTTGATTGATTATCTCCTGTTTTTTTTCATGCAAGCTTTCAAGCAAACGTTCATTTTTCTGCTTGGCAAATGATTGCTTGATAAAAGCCATGTGCTTGTGGATCTGCAAGAAGATAAACGTAATGTGGGTGATAATAAACAGACTGATGAATGCTACTTTTTTCATTACCATTCCTTTTTTATTGCAGCATAGCATTACCAGTTTTTAGTTGTTAAGCTTTTGGGTGTTTTAGAAAAAGGAGAAAGGATAAAACAGCCCTACCAATCGTAAGTCATACCAAAGTGAACCTCACTTGCACTTTCTCCCTTGCGAGCGTCGAGCTTAAAGCCCCAATCGATCTTGACCGGCATTGGATTAAGAATGCGTATACCAAGCCCAACCGAATGACGGTAATCAAAGTTGTTACCGATGATATTCTCGCAGGAAATATTGCGTGTATTTGATGCATCCCAGCCGGCACCGCCGTCATAGAAAGCGACGCCCTTCATGTTAAAATCAGGCGTGATTGGGAAGATAAGCTCTACATTGATGAAGAATGCTTTTTTAGCGCCAATCGGATCGCCCAAGAACTTCGGGCCGATTTGCCCAAAAAGAAAACCGCGCACAGTTGCCGGGCCGCCAATATTGAACAGTTCGCTAAATGGGATACTATTATCTCCGATCGACGTAGAGAGGCCGAGAAAGCCATGCAGGTGCAGTACGAGATTGAATTCATCGATAAGTGGGGTAAACCAGTGAGCATCGGCATGCAGGCTATAGAACCCAATTTTGCTATCAAGCGATGGAATACCAACCTTTGAAGTAATCTTCCATCGATGGCCACGGCTTGGGTGCATTGGATGGTTGCGTGCCTCTTGTTCTAGATTGCACGCAAGCCAGACATATTCGCCCGGGGTAAACTCTTTGTCTAATATTGATTGGTATTCGGCAACTGTTTTTTTGGATGCACCGGATATTGACGCCTTGGGGAGCTTTTCGTACTGGACACTATTTATGCCAAGCGTGCCGAGAATTTGCGTATCATTCAGAATAGCCCAGGTTGATCGGGTGATCCAGCCAACGGTGAGCGCGCCGCCGGTAATTTTTTCGTTCACGGCAGAAATATCAATGTTTCTTAGGTCGTTATATGTTGGACGCTTGTGGTAGATGTCAAGTGCGCCAGATACCGGTTTATCAAACAGCCATGGCTGGGCAAGATGGAAAAGTATGGTTTGTTCTTTTTTTGCCCAGCTTGCTTCCAAGTTCAAATACGTTCCAGAACCAAAGAGATTTGTATCAGTAATGTTACCTTTAACATTTACGCCGTCGGCTGGCGAGTTAAGACTTGCACCAGCGCCACCAAAGCCGATTTGAATATTTGCATGGCCTGTTTTTGCTTCCTTGACGATAAAATCAAGGTCAGCATGTTCATTATCAAGTCGATGAAGTTTCCAGTTTACGCCGTCACGTTGTTCAAAGTACCCAAGTGACTCAATGTTACGTTGTGCCGCTTCTATTAAGCCATTAACAAGGATCTCTCCTTCTTCAAGGGGAATTTTGCGTCGAAGAATTTTGTCGCGTGTTTTTTTGTTTCCTCTGATCGTAATACGATTCAAGTATATTTTTTTGCCCAGGTCTGATATGAAATTCAGCTCGACTGTTTTGGTGTCTTCATCTGGTTGAATCGATGGCTCAATATTGGCAAAAATGTAACCATGATTCCCCCAGATTGTTTCAAGTGCTTTAATTGCATTGGCAATGCGCTCACGTGAATAAATTTGCCCGGGGCGAACCGGTAGGTGTGCAAGCAAATATTCCTCCGGCAATATGTCATTGCCTGGTGCCCGTACGCTCTTGATTATATATTGCGGTCCTTCTTCAATTTCAAAAATCAGCTTGATGTGTTGCGTTTTTGGATCCATATCAACAATCACATCGGTGACTTTTGCCTGCATGAAACCGCGATTTTGATACAACTGCTGGATCATGTGCTTATCACCTTCAAGTCGCTCGGGGTGATACAGGCCGGTTTTATCTAAGAAGCTCAAGATCCAATCTTCGCGTGTGAACAAAATACCTCGTAGCTCTTTGTCAGTTACATGTTCATTGCCGGTAAACATAATTTGTTTGATGAGTGCCTTTTTCCCTTCATGAATGATAAAGGTGGCAATTGCTCTCCCATCATCGTCGATAGTAAGTTCGGTATCAATTTCTGTTTGATGGTAGCCTTTTTCCAGATATAATTTTTTGATGTGTTGTGCATATACTTTCAGCTCTTGTTCATCAATGGCGGGAATTTCTGTGATATCAACTTTCTTGGAAATTTCTTTTTCTGTTATTGCTTTGTTGCCCTTGAAAATAATATCTTTGAGGATTTTCTTTTCTTCAACAATGACATGTATATTTATCAAGTCATCGCCAACATCTTCACCCTTAACAATGACATTGCGAAACCGTTTGAGACCGTGATACACATTTTTGATTAACTGCCCTGTTTTGCGTGGGTCGAACAGTTCACCAACTCGATAAGGAACATAATTAAGAATAGCCTCTTGTGAGGTAAATTTATTGCCTGAAATAATTATTTTATTAATTCTCCGTTGCTCCGGTGGCAATTTTGGCACTGGTGTAGGTTCTTCTTTTTCGGCGGCTTCAGCTATGCCTCTATCTGTTTTTTTGTTCTTGCTTGCTTGAGTTGCCTGTTCAGTTTCCTTCGACGTTTCTTGCTTTTGTGGAAGCTGGATAGAAAAATCTTCATCCCACGGGGTTGATACATTTTCTGTTTCTGGGGGAAGGAGCAGTGGTTGCTCTGAACAAAAAGAAGGTAAAAAAATGGTAAAACAATAAAAAATAATTACTAATGTTACGCGTGATTTGTTAAGTGGCACCATGTATACTCCTGCACTTTCTTTGCTGTGGCAGTTTATAGCCCGACTGATAGAGGAATTAAAGAAGTATTCTACTCTTTTTTGCAAAATTGACTAGAGTAAGTATGTGGTTTGAGGTAAAATAATATCAGATATGATTCGTTTAAGGTACTGAATTAGTAAGGTAAAGAGATCGTACATGCTAAAACTTATCAATACCCTCACTGGTAAAAAAGAAAATTTTGTCCCACTTGAACCAGGCAAAGTTACCATGTATGTCTGTGGTATTACACCCTATGACAAATCCCACTTAGGTCACGGCAGGGCATATGTTGCGTTTGATTTGCTCTATCGCGTGTTGCGGTTTTTAGGGTATGACGTTTCCTATTGCCGTAATTTTACCGATATTGATGATAAGTTGCTCAACAAAGCCCAGGAACAATTTGGCGACCAGCATCGCTACAAAGAAATAGCTGATGCAAATATTGCGCAATATCACAAAGATATGCAAGCACTCAATTGTCTGCCGCCTGATTATGAACCGCGTGTGACTGAGCATATGCCGATAATCATTGAATTTATTCAAGGGCTTGTTGATGCAGACTATGCGTATCAAGCCAATGGCGATGTTTATTTTGATATTGCCCGTTTTCCTGAGTACGGTAAATTGTCAAAACAACAGGTTGCAGAATTACGAGCAGGGGCTCGCGTTGATGTGCGTGAGAAAAAGAGAGACCCGCTTGATTTTGCGTTGTGGAAAAGTGAACCTGAAGGGACATTTTGGCAAAGCCCATGGGGCTACGGCCGACCAGGATGGCATATTGAATGTTCTGCGCTTGCGCGCCATTATTTGGGCAAGCAGATTGATATTCACGGTGGCGGCCTAGATTTGATTTTTCCGCACCATGAAAATGAAATTGCGCAATCAGAATCACTTAATCAACTACCGTTTGTGAATTACTGGCTGCATAACGGTCTCGTGCAGATCAATCAAGAAAAAATGTCCAAATCGATTGGTAATGTTTTTGCATTGCAGGATATTAGCATGCAGTATGACTCGATGGTGCTCAGGTTTTATTTGTTAAACCATCACTACCGTGCCCCGCTTGATTTTTCATTTGATGATCTTGATGCAATACAAAAAAGTTATCAACGCTTGTGCAGAGTATTTGAAAAGTATGAAGCTGTTTCCTCTCCGTTCATCCTGAGTGATTTTGAAAAAATCGTATCGAAGGAGAGAGCAAAAGAGTCACCTATCATAGGTCGCATGATCGAATTTCTCTGTGACGATCTCAATACTGTTGGTATGCTTGGCGTGGTGTTTGAACATTTAGATGATCTGTCACAAGATTCTGATCAGATGGGTGTTGTCAAAGCATTATTCCAACAAGTACTTGGCTTAACCTTGCAACCATTGCCAGAAAAGAAGGTAGAAATTACGCCTGAGATCCAAAGACTTATCGACGAACGTGAGCTGGCCCGTGAGCAAAAAGACTGGGTCCGGGCTGACCAAGTCCGCGATCAGCTCAAAGAAATGGGATTCGAAGTTCGTGACGATAAGATTAGCGATTAATACGAGCAAGTTTTTTATCCCAGTGCTGCCTCTATTTTTTCTTTGAGCACTTCTTTACTCATGTACCCCGTTTCTTTACCAACAACCTCGTTGTTTTTAATGAAGACAAATGTTGGTACTGAAGTAACGCCATATTTGATAGAAATATCCCGTGCTTCATCAACATTAAGTTTGGCGAATTTATACTTTGAACCTAATTCTTGTTCGAGTTCTTCAACAATGGGCATCATTTGCTGACACGGACCGCACCAGGATGCATAGACATCGAGGACAATTGGTTTGGTTGATTGCGTAATTTCTTGTTCAAAATTTTCTTGTGTTATTGAAACTCCCATGAGATTTCCTCTATTATATGTTTTATTACTAAAGTTCTTTATCATCAATATATCAACACTGAACAAAACATCTACCCATTGCATGCAAACACTAGATCCGATGATACATTGGCTGGTTGCTTGACTCTGGTATTTTATGGTTTTTTAGATAAAACGTTGAACATGTCTTTTCTCATTCGCTATGGTGATATACAATGCTGGAAAAAAAATAATAAAAAGAAGGAGATACTCATGAATGGTTTTGAATATCCACAACAACGTATGAGTAGTTTTATTTCCGCTGTCTATGGATTTATGGCAGTTGCACTTGTAATTACCGCGGCGGTCGCCTATTACGTTTCAACAACTCCTGCTATTTATACCCTGTTTTTTGGCAACCCTGTTCTTTTGTTTCTGTTATTTATTGGCCAGCTTGCATTAGTGATCGGGCTGGCGATAGCGTTGCCGCGCCTGAATTTTGGTACGGCGCTCGCGATGTTTTTTTTGTATGCCATTTCAGTTGGCTTGACTTTATCAGCAATTTTTTTGGTCTATGAGCTTGGTTCTATTTATCAAACGTTTGTGGTTACCGCTGGCATGTTTGGCATCATGTGCATCTATGGCTACTTTACTAAATCAGATTTAACCGCAATCGGCAACATTGCAATCATGGCACTTCTTGGCCTTATTTTAAGTATGCTTGTAAATATGTTTTTGCGCAGCGAGCAGTTTGATTACATTATTTCTGCAATTGG
>SDBT01017546.1_pt1 | contig 11299 bp, 7 predicted proteins | sample 2277101 | NCBI WGS metagenome assembly SDBT01 (sample SAMN10404973, study PRJNA504765) | marine sediment metagenome | isolation source: marine sediment core GS10_PC15, 103 cmbsf | place: Arctic Ocean: Southern Knipovich Ridge | collected 2010 | reverse complement strand
AGACCCTCGGAGAGCACGACAATGTCTTCGACGGAGAGGAAAGACTCGATGTTCCTCGGAAGAAGCAGAGTCGCCGACGGTTCAAATTCTTCATCGGGGGCATACCATATCAGGCGTACCGGGAGGCGCGGGAAGACAGTCAGGTTAAATGCCGCATCGCCCCCCTCGGCGGGTCGAGCGCCCAGTGCATTGGCCGCGGCGGAGAGCCCGGTAAGGTCTCGTCCCGCCGTGGCGCACAAACGCAGGTTAACCCGCGCGTGATAAACCTTCGCGTACACCCTCCCCGCGGGCAGATCGGGGAAGGTTATTTCCGGCGGAGCAGCAGCCGAGGTGGACTTTACTCCCAGGTAGTGCAGCGTCAGAATGCGCCACGCCAAACGCATTTCCCCCCCATCGGAGGTGTGGACGTGCCCTGAGGCGAGGTCTATTTCAAACACGTCGTTCAGGACCGGCAGACGCCACGTTCCACCCGCCAGGCGGGCCCCCAGCCATTGCATCTGTTCGGACGCCTGAACCCGGACGGCGGTGAGGGCACGCAGGAAGGCCTCATTGAGATTCTCTTGCAGGGGAGGAAGCCCGTATCCCCCCGGAGTGGGGGGTTCCCCGGAGCCCTCGGTGGATTTGTCCGCGAATTTACCGGGTTTTTTCGTCACTTGATTTCTTCAATCGTTCGCTGAGAGTGCCCGAACATCCATCCGGGATGCGCCTTTCTATCAATGCCGTGCCGCCTGGAGGTAGGAATCACAATAAATCATCTTTTCCATCAGCAACTCAGCCGTGATGGCTGCATCCATCAATTCCGTGTCCAGGGGATCCATAATGGCGGCATCCAACCCGTTGGACATCGCCATCACGAGGTATGAACGGTTGATCAACTCGCGGTTGCTGCACCGCTGCGAGACATTGGACAACCCCAGCAGCAGGTGCGGAGGCGGGTCGGCAAATCCCTTCAGTTGCACAATGGCCTCTATGCAGTGCCCGGGATTCTTGGGAGCCACGTTGACCGGGAGGATAATGGGATCGATGAAGAGCTTGTCCATTTCCAGTCCACCCTCCATGGCGACGGTGATGAGCTGGGCGCCCAACTCCACCCGCTTATCGACGTTGCCCGGAACGCCGTCGGCGTCGATGGTCAGCCCAATCAGTCCCGCCCCGTTCTCCTGCGCCAGGGCGACGTATTGCGCGGCGATGTCAGGATCAGCCTTGCTGGAGTTGAGGACCTTCTCACCGGGCACCTGCGGGATGACGGCGGACATAATATCCCACTTGGCCGTATCAATCACCAGCGGTGCGTCGGTTACGGAACGGATGGATTCCACCAGCCAAAGCATTGCGCCTTCGGCGTCGCGGGCGGCGGGACCGACGTTCACGTCCAGGGCGGTTGCCCCGGCCGCTATCTGACGCTTGGCGAGGTCCTGTATAATCTGTTCGTTTTTCTCGCGGATTGCTTCCTTTACGTTCTCAAACATCCCGTTAATGCGTTCGCCGATCACGTACATGGTTCTCTGTCCTTTCTTAGGTGGTTTCCCCCGGGAGAAGTCGATCGAGGGTCTTCCTGGCGTATTCGATAGCCTTGGGATGGCGCATTACCAGCAACTCCGCCCCGGCCTGCAGCAGGATAGCGGCGGTGGCGGCCTCCCACATCACGCCCCACTGATCGCGCGTCTCGTCGGTTACGCAGGCGAAGGGGGGGGCTTTGGCCTCTTTCGCCCGCCAGGCCTCAAACCCCACGTCGCACAGCACCGGTTGGCCCAGCAGCTTATCACCGCCCAACCCGGCCAACCGCCCTCGCTCTTGAATACTATAAACGTACTCGATCCCATACCCCAGCGCGGCGGTCGTCGGGAAGGTTACTATATCTTCCAGCGGGAACCCAGCATCCGAGCAAAGGATGTTCACCTGCTTGGCGATGTTGATGTCCAGGGGGCTTTCGGCGATCAACTTGTGCTTATCGGCGACGGCGACCGCCACGATCGTGCGATAGTTCTTTTCCCTCGCCGTTCCAATCAGGCAGTTTTCGCCTTTCCCCGCGGCGGAGGCTGCAGGGAGAATCTCGTTGTCCTTTTCATCCACCCCGCATCCCCAGATCATCAGTGGGACGCTCACGGCGCCGAGAACTTCTTTAACGGATTCGGCGCACTGTTCCGGGGAGCGGTTGCCAGCATCAGGATGGGCATCCATCAATCGCAGGCAGATCAGATCAGCGCCGAACTCGACGGCTTTCTTCGCCCACTGCCCCGGAGAGGACATCGCATCGCCGTAAATCTCCTTCAATTGCTCCGGGAAGGTTTCAGTTCCTCCGTCCCATATCTCCACCGCGATTACCGGGCGATGCCCCATTGCGCCTTCAAAGGGCAGAAACGGCAGCGCCGAAGCACCACCGATTGTAACGGTGCCGGTTCGGGTCCCGCCCTCCTCGGGCGTTGCGCCGATAACGACGACGTTCACCTTTCCGGTCCTTTTTTCCGCAACGTCGGGAATTTCCATGTGTTATCTCCTTATGCCTTAGGTATGGCGGGCTGTGGGGCGAGCCCCAGCCCATATCGCGTAAGTTCTTCCACCGCCGCTCGAGCCTTCGGACCGGCGCTGCCGTCGATCTTCTCACCACTCACCGACCGGCGGGCCAGATCCTCATCGAACGGAACCCGGATGACCGCCTGGACGCCGGGGATTTCCGGTTGTGTTTCATCTCCCGCCTCCGCGGGGGCGTATTGGCCTATCTTGTTCAGCGCCAGGATGCGCCGGTTAATGCTGATCGGCAGCGAATCAACCAACTCCGCAATCCGCCTCACCGTTACTCGTCCGACGCTGGTGGGCTCGGCGACGAGGATCAGTGCGTCCACCTTGTCCACCGTCAGGCGAGAGAGATACTCCATCCCCGCCTCACAATCGACAATCACGTATGGGTAATTGTCGCGAAGCGACTTGAGGTACCTTCGCAACAGGTTATTAACGTAGCAGTAGCACTTGGGTCCTTCCGGGTGCCCCATGGTCAGCAGGTCGAATCCCGCCTGTTCGCTGATCAGTTCCGCCAGCCACATATCCAGCAATCGTTCCTTGGGGATTTCGCCGGGCTTCTGCGCCGCGTCGCCCATGTCATCGCGCAGATCGGCGATGGTCCGCTCGGGCTCGACGCCCAACAGGAGACCGAGGGTGGCGTTGGGGTCGGCGTCCACGGCGAGGACGGGGCCTCGACCTTCGCGGATCAACTCGCGCAGGACCATAGCGGCGAGGGTCGTCTTACCCGAGCCCCCCTTCCCACTGAATGCTAACATCACGCCGGACATTTTACCTTTCCTTTTGCGAACCGATCTTCGCCATCACCGAAGGAAACAACTCCACATTCGTGTGAGGAAAGAAACAGGCCGAAACAAACTGATCCATAAAACTCGGTTCGGTGCTCAACTCAAAATAGGTGGTCATCTCCGCGATGCGGAATATCTCATCGTAGCAGTCCTTGCTCAGGGCGGCGAGTTTGGCCCCGGCCAGAGAGGCATTGCCCACGAAGCGAAGCTTCTCGCACGGGACGTCGGGCAGCAGCCCGATAATAACGGCGTTTTCCACATTCAGGAAATTTCCGAACGCCCCGGCCACCATGATCTCGGTGATGTCCTGGAACTTCATGTTCAGGGATTCAAGAAGAACGGTGGTGGCGGCGTAGATGGCGCCTTTTGCACGGAGGATGTTGTTGATGTCGCTCTGGGATATGGTCAGGTCGCTGTCGTTGCCCGTCTGGGAAGCGGGCAGGAGGAGGTATTCCATCACGCCTTGGGCTCCTTCGCGGATGCGATCCGTTGAGGCGTCGGCGTTCAGTTGCCCCGTCTTGTCGATCAGACCCACCTGGAGCATTTCCGCGATCAGGTCCACGTATCCGGTACCGCAGATGCCCACCGGATCCCCCGAGCCCACCGTGGAGAACCGCAGCACGTGATCCGCATCCTGCAACCGAATATGGTCGATGGCCCCTCGCGTAGCACGCATGCCGCTTTTGCACTCGGACCCCTCGAACGCAGGACCGGCCGAGGCGCTGGCGCAGATCAGGAAGTCCTTGTTGCCGATGACGATCTCGCCGTTGGTCCCGATGTCGATGAGCATGCGCGTTTCGCTGCTTTGGGCGATCCCAGTGGCGAAAATGCCCGCCACGATGTCTGCCCCGACGAACCCGGCCACGCAGGGCAGAGAATACAGCAGTCCCCGCGGACTGATGTGCAGCCCGATTTCCGCAGCCCGGAAAGGTGGAAGGCGGTACGCCACTCCCGTATAAGGCTCCTTGCGGATGTGTTCGGCCGGAAGGGCGAGCAGCAGGTGGACCATGGTCGTGTTCCCGGCGATGGAAATCAGCGAAATGTCGCTACCGCCCAAACGGTACTTCGTCGCAAGTTGATCGATAAGTTCATTCAGATCCCCTACGATCGCTTCTCGCATGGCCTTTTCGTTCTCCGGGGTTTGGGTTGCAAAGATGATTCGCCGGATGACGTCGGCGCCGTAGCGGACTTGGGAGTTGTATTTCGCGGCGTGCCCGAGGGTCTGGCCGCTGTAAAGGTCCACCAGGTTACAAACAACGGTTGTGGTCCCGATGTCGGCGGCGATGCAGAAGTTTCGTTTGCTTGTGTCACCGGCCTCAACGTCCACGATTTCCGTCAACGGACCCCGGTACCCGCTGACGACCGTTACCTTCCAGCCGGCCTTGCGGAGAACGACGGGTAACCGGCGCGTAATCTTCAATCCCATCTGGAAGCCCTGCGTCTGGAGCGATTTACTGAGGGCCTGTTCCAGACGCTGGAGGTCGGAGACATTATCGTCCAGCGAGGGCCTTGGGAGTTCGACGTACGTCTTGCGAATCAGCGGAGAGAGGCTCACCGACCGACCGGCGAGCTTGCTCATATCTGTCAGAAGAGGCACTTCACCCTCAATATACTGGGGTGCTCCGGTGAGTCGGGTTTCGGGAGGAATTTCGACCATAAGGTCGGAGACGACTTTTCCCTGGCAGGCGAGGATGTAGCCATGCTGAATTTCTTCCCGCGTGAAGAATTCGGTGGAACCCCCTGACGTTTTGCCCTCTTTGACGATAACGCGGCATCGCCCGCACACCCCGTCGCCCCCGCAGAGACTGTTAACATAGACGCCGGATCTGTTGGCGGCGACAAGGATCGTCGTCCCCGCCGGTACCTCTGCGCTCACCCCCCCGGGTTCAAAGGACACCTTACAGGTTTTCGCCATTAGGTACTCTCCCCTGCACACCGGGAGGTGGATATAATCTCGTCGCGCCACCCGACGGCGTCACTTCTGAGTCGCTCAACGGCGTGCGAATTCATCGCAGTGAGCATTACGCCGCCTTCCAGTCGCTCTTGAGGTACGGGCCGATTCCCGACGCCTCTTTCGGGCCGACCAGGACCTTCCATCCAGTCTCTTCGGCGAGTTCGGCGGCGATGACAGCGACGTGCCCGGGAATCACAATCCGTCGATCTTCCACTTTTTCATCGACCCCGCAGGCCTTCATCGCGGCGGCGATCGTTTCGGGGTTGAACTTGTCGGCCGCCCACCCCGTCAGAACGCTGGTGCCCTCGGTGTCAACGGCAATGATGCGGGAGGGGATGCGCGAGGCCTCGACCTCCGATTCAACCGAGTAATAGCTCAGCGAGAAATTCGTCGTAACCAGCAGCGGGCTTTGCGGGGTAACATCGCCGATTTCGTACAGTTTCGGTTCGACCTGGACGGGTTTCTGCGGGTCGGTGTAGATGTTCTGTCGGGTAGTCAGGATCGGGGCGAGCAGATGCCCCTCCCAGGCGTTGGAGACCAGGACGCCGGCATATTTGCAGACGAAGGCGCAGGCGTCGAGGGCGGCGGAGGCGGGGTCATCTCCGTCGGCTATGACCAGCACCGGGCACCCAAGCGGGCGGAACTTCTTGTTCAAGGCCGCTCGACGCGTCTGCGTAAGGAAGATCAGAGCTTCGAGGGTTGAAACCCGCCCCGGGGAGATCAGCACGTCTTTGACATCGGCCTTACCGAGGGCTTCGAGACGCTCGGCGACGGTCTGTATGTCCCCGCCGACGCACAACGGCGCACCGCTCTGCTTAGCGAGGTCGATGAGATCATCGGCCGTCGTCTGACCCGTGCAAAACAGCAGAGGCCTGCTGTCGGACAAGGGCCCTTTCGCAACGGCGAGGAGGGTTTCGGGCTTCTCGCTCATGATGACCATCGGAACGCCCAGTTGGTTGTGAATCGTCTCCGCGGCGGATTGCACTGCATCAACCGAGGCGGACTCATCCGTCAGGGCGATCATGTCCGGGCGAATCGTCTCGCCCACCCGGAGAAATTGCAGCTCTTTGAACGCATCGCAGGCCTTTTGGACCGCTTCTTTGTCATCGGCCTTGGGGATTTCCAGGGCGATGGCGGTCGGATGATGAAACTTTTCATCGTGGCGGAACAGGACCGTCTCCTGTCCCAGTTCGATGGCGTTGGGGCCCGCGCCGATCTTTACGAGGCGCTGCGGCGGGGCTGAAGCCTCGTTCAATCCAGCCCGGGCCTCGTCCGAGAGGCGCGGACATTCGTCGAGCCCGGCCTGCCCGGAAGCGACTTTCATCGCGAACGCCAGACAGGTCGGCAAACCGCATTCCTTACAGTTCTCCTTCGGAAGATTCTTGAAGATGTCCAGTCCCGTCAATGCCATTGCTTGACTCCTAACTTAGAACAACGATTCCATTTTCAGCGCCGGGTGATCCACCTTTCCCATGAACTCCAGGAGTTCCTCGGACGTTGTGGCAACGGTTTCATCCGCGATCTTGCTCGTGAAGCCCTCCAGATGGAGTTCGGCGGCACGTTTCTCGATCCGTTCGCTCATATCATCTTTGAGTTCCTTGGGCATCCAGACGAGCCTCGGTAATCCGCCCTCGGCGCTGATGAACTTTCGGCTGGTCAGGTACAATCGGCCTACCCCGAGGAATCCGGGCGTCTGCGCCCCGCCTCCGACGCTTCCGGCGAGCGTCGAGAACGGCATGCCGATGGGCGTATCGCCGCCGTACTCGCGGTTGACGATCATGACCCCGTTGGCCTCGGGAACAATCGCCAAAATGCACTCAAAGCACCCGCACGAGGTCATCGGGTTCTCCATCAGGCTGTACGCGCTGAACCGCTCGATGGTGCGGTTGGAGTGCTCGTAAACAAACTTGTTCACATTTTCCCATTCGCCGCGTTGCTCGTCGAGGCTCTTACCCTTCACCACGGGCTGGTTGCACCCGGTGGGGTTGATCTCGTAGGACGCCTGCCCGTCCAGCCAGTTGTACGCCCCGCACAGTCCCAGTCGCTCCGGGGTGATCATGCAGACGTGGTTGGGCGCGAAGGACTGGCAGAGCGTGCAGGAATAGAAGGTGTCCACCGACTCGTCGGTCATGCCCGCCACACGGTCATCCCGCGCCTGGTAGATGGGGGTTGCACGTTCCAGCAGCTCGGTTACCTCGGCGTTGTCGGTGGTAACGGTCACGGCGACTTTGTCCGCCAGCCCGCCGTATTCATCGTGGATTTTGGCGTGAAGGATGGTTCCGATGTGTTCCAGGCGAAAGCCCGCTTTGAACGTATCCTTGCTGATCCGGCACCATATCTGGTTTCGCTGCCCGGTATGCATGAACCCCATCGCCTCGTTGCAGTAGCGGTGGAGCTGTCGTTCAAAAATGCCTTCGAAGTCGGACTTCATCTTGCGCCCGGCGACCCGGATGTGAATTCCCAGGTCCATTGCGCCGCCGACCTCGGTTGCGTCTATATCCTGCCCGTGTACGGTGATCTGCCCGTCGTCGATCTCGTCCAGTTCGGCCATCTCCAGCAACTCGACGGCCTTGGAGTACTTGCCCCCAAACTGCACGTGCATGTCCTCCTTGCGGACACGCTCTCCCTCGAACGCCGGGGAATAGGAAACGGGAATGCCGATCTCCTGCACCCTGACCTTCACCCCGCGGACCTCGATGCAGGTCGGAACGATCTTTTCGTAATCGGTCTGGCGGACCAGCGCCTCGTAGGTCGTCACGCCGGTGGGACGCACCTCCGGCGTCGACTCGTGGTCGGAAATAACGGGGAAACCCATGGCGATGGCCCCCGCACCCACGGCGTACCAGTCGTCGGGGATCGGACCGAACGTGACGCCGAAGGCAAAGATGCGGTCCTTGCAATACTTCAGGCAGTTGCGCCAGTCGCCCTTTTTGTGTCCGCCGAAGGTCAGCGCGCCTCGCATGGCCCAGTCCAGGACGTAGATCGCCGAGTGAGTGTCGCGTCCGGCCGGTACAATGTACGTATCCCACCCAAGCTCCACTCCCTGGGCGTCCAGTTGGTCTTTCATGCTTGCACCGTCCCGGTTCCCGACAAGGAACGTCAGGATGCTGCGCTTCTGGAATTCGCGCACGACGTGGACGGCGATCTCCTCGGTTGGGGCCGGGCCCAGAATAGCGGCGAAACCCGGCATGCGGCCGTCAACAAGCTGAATGCCCAATTCACGAAGGATATTATCAGAAATGAACCCGGTGAACCCCTCTTCGATCGGTTCTGCGTAAAGGTAACGGATCGCGCAGATCGTCTCCTGCCCCAGCAATGTCGCAATGCCGGCATCGAGTCCATCACCCAGATACGGGATCCAGAGTTCTTCCGTCGGTTCATTCGCCACTAGTTCGCGACAGTGGTTCACAACCGCCTTCAACTGCCCTACTTTCGTAATCTCCAAGCCCATCAGGGCGTAGATCATCGGCAGGTTAAACGCCGTGCCGGGAAACTCAATCGGCTGATCTTCGCCCTTTTCCTCGATAGCTTTGCGAACCATGGCGTCCGCCTCGTCCACAAAGCCCTTCGCACCGCGAATCGCTGCTGCCATTACCTCTCGGGACATAAGTTATTCTCCTGCGCTTGACATCAATCGTCTCTATTTCAACACTCCCGGAACGGGCTGATTTTCCAGCATCGCCGATATTTCCGAGAGGCGTTCGGCGGTCTTCGACCGTCGACACGTTTGACAAACAAGATCTATGGACAAGTGTTCGGGCAACTTCGCCCGCATGTATTCGAGCTGCCTGACCGGAATAAATGGCCGCTCGCATTCCTGGCAGCGCGCCATCTCCAGATCGGTATTCCACGTGACCAATCGGCGAAGCGGACCGTCCTCGATGCTCTCAACGCACCCGGTCGGGCAGATTGACACGCACGCATTACAGCCGATGCAAAGGTCCGACGGCTCCTGGAAAGGCGATCCCACGGTCCGGGAGGGACCCCTCTGCGAAAAACATATCGCCGACTGCCCGATGATCTCTTTGCAGACACGAATGCACAGCCCGCAAAGTATGCACTTACCCCCTTCTAATCGCTGGGGGAATCGCGGCTTTTTCACGCCCAGTTGCCCGGCCAGCTCCTGTATGACCTCGGCGTCGGGCGTATGAGCCCACATCAACTCCACTGCCATCCTTCGGGCGCTTATCACCCCCGGCGTGTCGGTCCGGATACTGAGCCCCTCACGAATGGGAAGGTCGCACGAGGTCGTCAACCAGGTCCATTTGCCTTTCGTAACCTCCACCACGCACAGGCGGCAGGCACCGTAAGGCTCCAGCGCCGGATGGTTACAGAGGGTGGGGATAGATATGCCCATCTCCCCGGCGACGTCCAGGGCCCACCGGTCGCGCTGGACCTCGATCTCCCGCCCGTCAATAGTTGTTTTGACCAACGCCATATCGTTTTTCCGTTTGTCGGAGGAACTCATTCCGTCATCACCGCGTCAAATTTGCAGGCCTCACGGCAGAGCCCGCACTTGATGCACTTTTCCAACTCGATCCCGGCGGGGACTTTCTTTTCCCCTCCCACGATCGCGCTGGTGGGACATTGCTTGAGGCACTGCCCGCAAGCCTTGCACGCCTCTTGATCAATCGCGAACGTGGTAAGCTTCCTGCACACCCCGGCCGGACATTTACGATCCGTTACATGCGCTAAGTACTCGTCGCGAAAGTACTTCAGCGTGCTGAGCGTCGGGTTCGGGGCGCTCTTGCCCAGCCCGCAAATGCTGTTGTCCCGAACGTACATGCTTATTTCTTCGAGAAGTTCGATGTCCTCCGGAGCCCCGTCGCCGGACGTGATTTTCTCAAGCAACTCGTACATGCGAAGGACGCCTTCCCGGCAGGCGGTGCATTTTCCGCACGATTCCTTGCGGAGGAAGTCGGTGAAGTATCGTGCGATCTCCACCATGCAGATGCGGTCGTCCATGACGATCATGCCCCCGGAGCCCATCATCGAGCCCGCCTCGGTGAGACGGTCGAAGTCCACGGGCAGATCGAGTTGACTTTCGGGGAGGCATCCGCCGGAGGGTCCGCCGGTCTGGACGGCCTTGAAAGCTCGCCCCCCTGCGACTCCCCCGCCGATGTCGTAGATAATCTCGCGGAGCGTCATGCCCATCGGAACCTCGACCAGTCCCGTATTGTTGATCTTGCCTACCAGCGAGAAGATCTTCGTGCCCTTGGAGTTATCCGTCCCGAGCCCGGCGAACCAGTCCGCCCCGCGCTCGATGATTAGGGGCACGTTGGCCCAGGTCTCGACGTTATTGAGGTTGGTCGGCTTTCCGAACACGCCTTTTTCCGAGGTGTGGATGTGCTTGGCTCGCGGTTCGCCGGGCAGCCCTTCGAGCGAGGCCATCAGCGCCGTGGATTCACCGCAGACAAAGGCCCCCGCCCCGCGGGAGACGCGAACGGTGAAGCTGAAATCCGTACCCATAATATTCTCGCCAAGCAGGCCCTGTTGCTCGGCCTGACGGATCGCGATCCGCAGGTTCTCCACGGCGAGGGGGTATTCCAGGCGGACGTAGATGTACCCACGGTCCGAACCGATGGCGTAGGCGCCGATGGCCATGCCCTCCAGCACCGAATGCGGATTCCCCTCCATGATGCTGCGGTCCATGAAGGCGCCGGGGTCGCCTTCGTCGCCGTTGCACAGGACGTACTTGGGATGACCCTGCGCATTGTGACAGGCCCGCCACTTGCGGCCGGTGGCGAATCCACCACCCCCCCGGCCGCGTAAACCGGACCGCTCGATACAGTCGATAACCTCGTCGGGGGACATCGATTGGAGAACCTTCCCAAGCGAGGCGTATCCGTCGGCTGCGATGTAATCATTGATGTTAGTCGGATCGACACGCCCGCTCTTGGCAAAGACGATCCGTTGCTGGTTGGCGTAGAAAGGCAGATCCTGCTCCCGGTTGACACGCTTTTTTGTGACCGGATCGCGATACGTGAGCTTCTCGACCACGCCGTCACCTTCAATCGACGTCGTGACGATCTCTTCGATG
>SDBT01017545.1_pt1 | contig 11299 bp, 7 predicted proteins | sample 2277101 | NCBI WGS metagenome assembly SDBT01 (sample SAMN10404973, study PRJNA504765) | marine sediment metagenome | isolation source: marine sediment core GS10_PC15, 103 cmbsf | place: Arctic Ocean: Southern Knipovich Ridge | collected 2010 | reverse complement strand
ACGCTCTTGGCCAAGAGGCTGGCCAGGAGATTGACCTCGTCGTGGCTGGTAGCGGACACGAAGCCGTCGATCCCGGCGACCCCCTCCATCTCCAGGAGCTCCAGGTCGGTGGCGTCCGCATGGAGCACCAGGGACTTGGGGAGGATCTCGGCTAGCTCCAAGCACCTCTTTCGATCCCGGTCCAAGATGGTACACTCCACGCCCCGGTCCTCCAGAATCTTCGCCAGGTACTCCCCCTCCGCGCTGCCACCGGCGATCATCACCCGTCTGAGGGTGACAGCCTCGTACCCCACCAGGGGTGGGATCGAAAATGCCTCATCCGTGGGAGAGAGAATGTACGCTTGGTCTCCGGCCTCCAGCGTGGTGGAGCCGTCGGGGATGATCGTCTCGCCATCTCTCACAATTGCTGCCGTGACGTAGTGATAATCCCCCAGGATCTGACCGAGATCCGCCAGCGACTTGCCTGCAACCGGGGCGCCCTCCTTCACTACCAAACCGATGAGTTGGACCCGACCGTCGGCGAAGTGGGCCACGTCGGTGGCCGCCGCGCTCTGAAGGAGCTGGAAGGTCTCCCAGGCGCACTCCCGCTCGGGATTGATCATCAGATCGATGCCGAGCTGCTCGCGGGACAGAACGCTGCCTTTGAGGTAGTACTCGGGGTTGCTGATCCGGGCGATGGTGTAGGGGACTCCCAGCCGTTTGGCGGCGAGGCAGGAGATCAGGTTGACTTCGTCCGCCGATGTAACCGCCAGGAGGATTCGGGCATCACGGATCCCCGCACTCTCCAGCATCGCAATGGAGGCGCCATTCCCCACCACGGTCATGATGTCGAGCTGTTCCGAGGCGTACTCGGCTCTTTCCGGATCGACCTCGATGAGGACGACGTCCTGATTCTCCTGGGACAGGCGCTCGGCGAGATGGTAGCCCACAGCGCCGGCGCCGACGATCAATACTCGCATTGAGCTCTCCCGAAGTGCAGTGTTGAAGCTATGCGAACCCCAAGGGGGGTGTCAAAGCCCCACAAGACTCTTGAGTGCGGGAGGAGGGAAGGCGTAAATAGGTACTACCCCCATTGACATAGACCCTAGACGGAAGGGACCGCGATGCTGAGTCGGGATGAGTTGATGGTCCTGTACCGGGAGCTCCAGGAGGAGCCGGTACTGAGTGTCTACCTGGGTGGCGGCGGCAAGAAACCGACGCATCGGGGCGTATGGCGACGACGGCTCGGCAAGGGGATCTCCCAGGCCAGGGAATCGCTAGACCCGGCATCCCAGGAAGAGAGGGAGGCATTCGACAACGCGGTCGAGCTGGTGACCGGGTCGCTCGCGGAGTACGGGGACTTCCTGCCGGGAAAGGGATGGGTCGGGTTTGCCACGAAGGACCGGCTGTGGCACGCGGAGACAGTCCACGTGCGGGTGCCGGATCTGGTACGGTGGGAAAGCGGGATGCGCGTCGCCCCCTACATCAGGGAGCTCAAGCAGCAGAGGGCCGTGCTGGTTGTGCTGGTGGACAGCCGGCGCGCCAGAGTGCTCAGGTACCAGGACGGGGAGCTCTCCGAGCCCGCCGCTTTACGGGCCGACACCTTCCTCGGAGACATGTCGGACTCCGGATCAGCCCACCGGCCCACCACCCGGACGGGCACACGCGGAGGAACCGCCACCGATCAGGCCAGTCGCTACCTGGAGGTGGGATCGGAGCGCCTCCTTCGGCACCTCATGGAGGTCGTCTCGGATTTGATGGAGCCGTCGGACTATTTGATCCTCGGCGGACCTCAAGAGGTTGTGGCCGGTGCAGGGCGGATGGCGGAGAAATCACTCCTCGGCCGAGTGCTGGAAGACCCGTCTCTTCATCTGGACCAGGGTACGGAGGAAGTCAAAGAAGCGGCCAGGAAGGGAGCGTCGGCTCTGACCCATCTGGCCCAGGAGCGGCTTCTGGACGAGGTCGTGGAGCTCACGGGGGCCGGAGGGAAGGGGTGCCTGGGAGCCGAGGATACGGTCAGGGCATTGGAGGCACTGTGCGTTGACACCCTCTTACTGTCGAGGGAGTTCATCCTGGGAAGTCCGGATCTGGCGGATCGCTCCATCCGCCTGGCCTTCGACCAGGATGCCACGGTGAAGGAGCTGTCGTCTGGGGGCGGGGCCCGTTTGGACCAGTGCGGTGGTGGTGTGGGGGCTCGACTCCGCTACCGGGTGAGGGAGGAAGAGTAGGGTCGGAGGACTTGGCGGGGGAATCTGGATCGGGCTACATTTTGGGCCGTGACGATATCCGGAGCGGGGCCCGTAGCTCAGTTGGTCAGAGCAGTCGACTCATAATCGAACGGTCGCAGGTTCAAGTCCTGCCGGGCCCACTTGAAGCGGAAGAAGCCGCTGTTAGCCCGTTTCCCCCTCACCCACGTCGTGCAGGAGGAGGAGGAGGTGATCCGGCTTGCCCTCCGGGCTGCGCACCAGCCGAAGAGTGGTCCGCGCCAATATCAATTCCCCGTCCGGCCTCTGGTAGCGGTAGTCACCCGCGATCTGCTCCCGATCCCCCCGGGACAGGAGGGCCAGGTCCTCGAGTACCTGAGGCCGCTCTTCCCCAACCAGGAGCTCGGAGTAGGGGACGCCTCTGACCTGGGACTCCGTGGTTCCGAAGACTTCGCGGAACATGGGGTTGGTCTCGCCCACAAGTGCGTTGAGATCCAGGAGAGCGATGGCGACGGGAGCGTTGTCGAAGACACCCCCGATGCGGACTTCACCACCCTCGGCGACCTCCTCTGCCTTCAGATTTGTGATGTCCTCCAGGCTCCCCTCGAGGTAGAGGACTTCGCCCTCGGCGTTCCGATGCATCCTGGCGGTGTTCAACACCCGGAGCGTCTGGCCGTCGAGCGTCTCGATCCTCGACTCGAAGCCCCGGGCCACACCGTGGCGCTCCAGGAGATCCAGGAATTGCGGGCGATCATCCGGACTCACGTAGAAGTCCCGGGCGTACGTGTTTTGAAGCTGATCCCGGTCCGGGTAGCCCAGCATGCGGATCAGGGCGGGATTCGCGTCGAGGAAGTTACCCTGTGGTGTGGTCCGGTACAGTCCGACGGGAAGGTGGTCGAACATGCTTCGGTGCCGCTCCTCGCTCTCCCTCAGAGCCTTCTGGGAGCGGGTCCGCTCCAACGCGTACCGGATGGCCCGCTCCAGTAGCTCCGGGTCGATGCGACCCTTCACCAGGTAGTCGGAGGCGCCCGCCTTCATGGCCTCGCTGTCCACCTGGCGGCTGCCCCGGCCTGTGAGCATGATCACCGGGGCGCTGGTCCCCCGACGTCCCGCCTCCTCCAATAGGTCCAGACCGGTACGATCTTCCAGGAAGTAGTCGAGGAGGTATACGTCGTACTCGTCCCTCTTAAGGGCCTCGAGTCCCTCCTCGAAGGTGGAGACCCAATCCAACTCGTACTCGAAGTCACGGCGTTCGGCGTTGTCCAGCAGCGCCCGCGTCATCTCGAAGTCCCCCTGGTCGTCATCGACAAGAAGAATCCTGATTTTCTCTAGCTCCACTAGACCCCCTGAGAGGCGCATGTCGACCTCAGTCAATGGTGTCCGTCGGGTGGGTCTCCGACGTGCGAACAATATGGTTCAAGGGTCTCACTCTCAAGCGAGTAGTCACTCTTCGCCGTTGTCGCCCCTGGGCCTCTTCCTCTGAGCTTTCAGCCTCGATCGGCGACGCTTCTCTTCCAGACGCCTCTTCTTCTGACCCGGGGGCACCTTCGTGGGGATACGCTCGGGGTCGCTTCGGTTGAGGGCCTCGAGCTTCTTTCGCAACCGCGACAAAGCGAGCGTCCGGTTCCGGTGCTGACTCCGCTCGGCACGACAGGTGGTCACCACCCCACTGGGAAGGTGGGTCAGGCGAACACCGCTCTCGGTCACATTCTGATGCTGGCCGCCCTTTCCTCCGGACCTGAAGGTGTCCACCCGGCACTGGGCCAGGAGTTCCTCATCGGTCTCGGGAATCGGAGTCGGCTCTCTCATCTCGTCTCTCTCCATGCTTCCGGAAAGAAAGGGGAAACAAAGGCGTCGGAAAAGGGTTTTCCTATAGTAGGAACGGTGGGTGGCCCGTTATCTTCAACCGTATTTCGACCAAGACCGGAAGCCTCAGGCGTGGATCGTAGATGATCTTTGAGCGCATGGAAGACAATCCCGGCACGCGCTTTCTCTTCGTTGCCGCGATGCTGGTGGTCGTGCTATACGGTCTGAAGTACTTCCAGCCCATCCTTCTGCCATTCTCTCTGGCTCTCTTCCTGGCGGTGCTGTCGCTCCCCATCACCACGTACCTCCGGAAGAGAGGATGGCCGAACATCCTGGCCATTCTGGTATCCGTGCTTGTGGACGCTGCGGTCGTCGGACTCATGATTCTTCTGGCGAGCCAGTCGGTCTCCGAGTTTCAGGATCGTCTCCCCAGGTATCGCACAAGCCTGACGAACCTGTGGGGCTCGTGGATCGAGAAGCTCCAGTCGTGGGACCTTCCGGCCGGCGAGTACCTGACGACGGATATCATTGATCCGGCGGCGGTCTTCGACCTCCTCGGTGGGACTTTCCAGACGGCCGTGTCGGTGGCCTCCCAGGCCTTCCTGGTCTTCCTGATCATGTTCTTCATGCTGGCCGAGGCCACGGTCTTTCCCGTGAAATTCAGAGCGGTTCTGGGGAAGGACCTGGGCCACTCCAGCCGGCTCAACAAGATCGTCCGAGAAGTCCAGGAGTATCTGGGGATCAAGACGGTGATCAGCCTGGCCACGGGGATCTTGCTCGGCGTGTGGGCGTGGTTCATGGACCTGGATTTTCCGGTGCTGCTGGGTCTGGTGGCCTTCGTGCTCAACTACATTCCCACCATCGGCTCCCTGCTGGCGGCGATTCCGGCGCTTCTCCTGGCCCTGATCCAGTTCGGGGTGGGCCATGCTCTGCTGGTGTCCATCGGCTATATCGTGGTCAATACCGTATTCGGGAACATCATCGAGCCGAATCTCCTGGGGCGTCGTCTCGGTCTCTCGACCCTCGTCGTCATCCTATCCCTTGTCTTCTGGGGGTGGTTGTGGGGCCCGGTCGGGGCACTACTGGCAATGCCGCTCACCATGGTCGCGAAGATCATGCTGGAGAACACGCCGGATCTCCGTTGGGTGGCGATCATGCTGGACAAGGCTCCGCCCGAGCGACTCACCTCCACAGAAACCACGGAAGTCGAAGAGCCACCTTCAGCCTGAACTATGTCTCTGATTCGATTCGATCAGCTCCCGGAGACCTCCCGTCTCTGGGTCTTCGGGGTGGACCGTGACCTTGGTCCCGATGAGTGCCAGACGCTTGCTGATGGCGTGGACCTCTTCCTCGACTCGTGGGAGGCACATGGGGTGCCCCTCGCCGTCGCCCGGGAGTGGAGGTATGAGCGATTCTTGCTGGTGGGCGTGGACGAAGCATCTGCTCCTCCGTCCGGGTGCTCCATCGACGCTCTGGTGAGCGCATTGAAGGGGCTGGAGAAGCGGCTCGGCGTGACCATGGTGGACAACACGCCGATTTGGTACCGGGACGGGGTTGGGATTCAGCGGGTCAGCCGCGAGCGCTTTGAAGCCCTGGCGGCGGAGGGGCGCGTGACACCGGAGACGGTGGTTTTCGACCAGACCGTCACCCGCCTCTCCCAGGTGCGCGAGGGCAAGTGGGAGCAGCCGGCCTCCAAGAGCTGGCACGGGCGGGCGTTCTTTGGGAGCCTGTCCGGCTAGTTCCTCACGGTATCGCCCACCAGCTCCAATCCGAACGTCTTCCCCTTCAGCACCGCCGGTACACCTTTCACCATCCACACCGGTGCGGGCGCGTCCTGGAGGTAGTGGTCGAAGAACTGCTGCATTCGGATGGTCCAGTCCTTCTGGTTCGGCCTCCTCCGCAGACCGTGAGCCTCCCCATTGTAGTTGGCCATCCAGACGGGTCTCCGGAGGCGCCGCATCGCCATGAACATCTCGATGCCCTGGTACCATGGCACCGCTCCGTCCTCGTCGTTGTGGAGCATGAGAAGGGGCGTGTGGATCTTGTCGGCCTCGAAGAGGGGCGAGTTCTCTATGTAACGGAGCGTCTCCTCCCAGAGGCTGCCACCGATGCGGCTCTGGCCCCGCTCATACTGGGACTGCCGATTCCTTCCCGTTTGCCAACGGATGCCACCGTAGGCGCTGGTCATGTTGGAGACCGGGGCGCCGGCCTCCGCGGCAGCGAAGAGGTTGGTGCGAGTGATCATCCAGGCGATCTGGTAGCCGCCCCAACTGTGACCCTGGACGCCGATCCGCTGGGGGTCGATGAACCCCTCCCCGATGAGCGAGAGCACTCCGGGAGTGATGCAGTCCAGGGCGCTCTCTCCAGGGTGCCCTATCTCGTAGACGACATCGGGAACGAAGACAACGTATCCCCGGCTGGCGTAGAAGGTGAGGTTCACCGAGGTGCCGGGCGTCGGTCTCCTGTGTCGGTGGATGCCGTCGGAAGAGAGCTCGTAGAAGAACACCATCATGGGGTATTCCTTCGAGGGATCGAAGTCCTCGGGCTTGATGAGGATGCCCTGAAGGGGGACGCCGTCGGTGGAGAGCCACTCTACGATCTCCGTGGTGCCCCAGTTGTACTCTGACTGCTGCGGGTTGGCCTCGGTGAGCTTCTTCATCTCCCCGAAGTCGGGATCGGTGACATGGAGGTCCGGGAAGTCCTGGAAGCTCTGCCGGGTCAGGAGGTAAAGGTCCTCGTCATCCTTCGCCGTCTGCGGCGTGGAGTAGGAGTAGGGTCCGGACACGAGACGCCGAGGGGCCCGGTTGCGGTCGAAGCGGTCCCGGTAGAAGCCCGCCTCCTTCGTGTAGAGGTGGAAGGAGGAGAGGAGCACGTCCTCGCCCATGGGTACGAACTCGGAGGAGCCACCCCCACCCCCACCCCCGCGGAAGCCACCGCCTCCACCTCTGCCCTCGGAGCTCACCCTGACATAGCGAAAGCGAGTCTCGGTGTCACGCCCCACGCCCTCGGTGAGGACGCGGGCCTCACCGACGCCCTTTGGATCCACGCTCCAGACGTCGAACTGGTCGTTGATCAGGATCCGCTCGTCGTCCTCGCTCCACCCGGCGAGCCCGAATGAGCGGGGAGTGTCGGGGTGGTCGTCCCAGATGTTGTGGACCGGGTGGGGGATCGCCTTGGAGACGTTCATTACCTCCTTCGTTTCCACGTCCATGGTGAAGTAGGCCTTCTCGAAGCCCTCCCACCAGTAGAGATACGTGGCTCCGGTAGAGAGGCTGGCGCTTCCCCGTAGCTTCTCGATCACCTTGTCACGATCACCGGTGCGGACGTCGATGAGGTAGACGTCGGAGTAGGTGCCGTCGTGGGAGACGTACCAGCCGTAGGGGAGGGTAGTGCGGCCCACGGCGATGTCGGCGTCGCCTTCTCTTCCCACGGTAACGTCGGGAACGTCCGTTGTCCCCAGTTGGACCACATTGCCGCCGGTGGTCGGGACCCACGCCATGTATGTGCGGTTGCGCTCCCTATTCGCCTGAACCAGCTGCATCGGCTGGATGAGGTTGTCCTTCCAGTTCCAGATGTCCACCACGACCTTGTCGTCATCGGGGGTCTCTTCCTCAGGCTCGGGCTCGGGCCGGGGAGCCGTGCCGAAGAAGAGGCGCTCACCATCTTTCGAGAATGACACCGTTCCGTTGTCACTCACCCACCATTCGTCCCGGATTCCCGGGGAGCCCACGGAGGCCATGGCCATGGCCTCACCCTCGCCCAGGGTGGCGTGGTAGAGTGTGATGGCGGGCTGGTCCGCCTCGTGATCGTCCCGGTCAGAAAGAAAAGCCACCTGGTGGCTCTCCTCCATGACCGTCAGATCCGAGTACTCTCCCTCACCGGAGAGCAGGGTCGAGGTGGTGCCGCTGGAGGGCTCCACGGCGTACACGCCGTTCGCTGTGCTGTCCTCGTTGGAGGCGGTGTAGACCAGCCAATCCCCGTCCGTGGTGAATTCGTACGCTGTCACATACTCGAACCGGGTCTCCTGGCCGCTGTCGAGGTTTCTGAGCACCAGAATCGTGCCTTCCTCGGGGTCGCCATTCTCGTCGCCCGGACCTCCGCCACCCGGACGCATCCCTCCGCGACGCCCGGCGCCGGGTCGAGCTCTACCCCGTCTGCGCGGCTCCTCGCCCTCCGAGGCGCTGTCTTCGGGCTCCTCCGGCTTCTCCAGATGGTACGCCACCCACTCCGATCCCTCTTTCGGTACCTTGAAGGACTTCACCCGGGCGGCCTTGAAGAAGTCGAGGTCGATGGCGCCCCCGGAGCCGGGAACGCTCCGGAGATCCACGATCCCCAGAGAGTCCTTGGGCAGGTCGTCACCTCGCTTACCCTCCGTCTCCAGGGAGTCCACCACGCTCTCCATGGGGCTCAGCGTGAAGATCACGAAGCGTGAATTCCGGGTGATCGTCGGGCTGGATCCCCGTGCAACCCTCATAAGCTGGCCGCCATCGAGATTCTGAACCAGAAGGCGGCCATCTCCCTCGCCAGGCACGATGGTATAGGCGAGCCAGTTGCCGTCCGGCGAGAGTACTCGTCCCCCGATCTGGTTCCAGATGTCGTAGGCATCGTGATCCAGAGGCCGCTTGGGAGTGCTCTGGCCGAGGATCGCACTGGCCAGGACGGCAAGGGCCATGACTGAACCAGGGGTGAGACGCGCGAAACGAAAGAGCAGGGGTATGGCTTTCATGGTTGGACCTCTGTTCGGGGCCAAGGAGTCGAGTTGCCCGGGTCACGGGTGTCACTGCGACGAGGGAGATCATCGGGCGCCGCCGGACGCAGGGCAAGACGGGTCTTGGAATCCGGCAGGTGCAGCTTGCCCGGATGACCCCTCCGGCGGATATTGTGCCGACCTCCCGACCGGCATCGGGGGGCATTTCTCACGGAAGGTTGGGAGAGCATGGCGGACGAGACTCGAGGCGCACAGATGGATCCTCTCCGGACGGAGGCCCACTTCTTCGGGCACCCCCGCGGCCTATCGACCCTCTTCTTCACGGAGATGTGGGAGCGCTTCTCATACTACGGGATGCGAGGCGTCCTCATCCTCTTCATGGTGGACGCGATGCAGACGGGGGGGCTGGGGATGACGGACGGCAAGGCCGCCGCCATCTACGGTCTCTACACCGCCGGGGTCTACCTCATGGCCATGCCGGGTGGCTGGATCGCCGATCGCCTCCTGGGGGCCAGGGACGCGGTCTTCTACGGCGGGATCCTGATCGCCCTGGGGCAGTTCTCTCTGGTCTTCTCGACGAACTCTCCGCCCTTCTTCTATACCGGCCTCGTCTTGATCGTCCTGGGGACTGGACTGCTCAAGCCCAACGTCTCGGCGATCGTGGGAGAACTTTACCCTGAGGGGGGCGCACGCAGAGATGCCGGATTTTCGATCTTCTACATGGGGATCAACCTGGGCGCCTTCATCGGTCCCCTCATCTGCGGTTTCCTGGGGGAGAGCATCGCCTGGCCGCTGGCCTTCGGCGCTGCCAGCGTGGGGATGGTGCTGGGTCTTATTCAGTACCGGCTGGGAGCCGGCTACCTGGGGAGTGCGGGTGATGCCCCGCAGACCGACGCCTCGGATCGATCCTCGGTAATCCGGACGCTTATGGCCAGCTCCGGATTCGTCGTGCTCCTGGCGCTGCTCTTCGCCTGGCTTCAATCCAACGGTTATACCTCCTTCACTCTGCAGCAGGTGGCGTACGCTACCCTCTTCTTCATCGCTGGATTCGCCGTCCTCTACTTTGCATACCAGTTGAAGTTCGGCGGCCTGGACGAGGTGGAGAGGAAGCGCATGGTGGTGATCTTCTTCCTCTTCGTCGGCGCGGTGTTCTTCTGGGGCGGCTTCGAGCAGGCGGCCTCCACCATGAACCTCTTCGCCGAACGCCTAACTGACCGGGCGGTCTTCGGCTGGGAGGCCCCGGCGAGTTGGCTCCAGGCGGTGAACCCTATCTTCATCATCATTCTCGCGCCCATCTTCGGCTGGCTCTGGGTCGCCCTGGCCACGAGTAATCCGTCCATTGCGGTGAAGTTCGGGATTGGACTGATTCTCCTGGGCATCGGCTTCATGGTAATGGCATGGGCAGCCGTCTACGCCAGCCCCGACAGCCTGGTGAGCCCGGTGTGGCTTGTGGTGACATACTTCCTCCACACCAGCGGCGAGCTCTGCCTGAGTCCGGTGGGCCTCTCCTCCATCACGAAGCTTTCGCCTAAGCGGCTGGTGGGGCAGTCGATGGGAATCTGGTTCATGGGAACCTCACTGGGGAACCTCATCGCCGGCCTCCTGGCGGGTCAGATGGATACGCTCCCCCTGGTACAGCTGTTCGGCATGGTGGCGGCCACCGTCATCGGTGCTGGGATCCTCTTCATTCTCTTCAAGGGCCCGGTGCAGAAGCTGACGGTGGGAGTGGACTAGAAGGGTGTTGCGAGAGTGGGGCGAGCCGCTCCGCAAGGAAGCGGGCGGCTTCCTCCTCGGCCCAGGGCCGGGCACTCCATGGAGTGCCTCCGTGCATGAAGGCCACGTGCCCCCCGCGCTCCATGAATGCCGGGTGCAGAGCGGAATTCGCATCGATGGCGTTCTCCGGTATCGCTTCCCGTGGCAGGAAGGGATCGTCCATGGCGTGAACCAGTAGCGTCGGCACCCGGACGCTGGAGAGAAACCGGTTGGAGCTGGACAGACGGTAGTACTCCTCGGCGTTGGCGAACCCGTGTAACGGAGCCGTGGACAAGTCGTCGAACTCCCGGATGGTCCGGGTACGCAACACGCTCTCCGTGTCCAGGTGCGCTTTCAGGATTCCGGCCTTCGCCCGGATTTTCCTCTTCAGCATACGGAGGAAGTAGGCGGTATAGAAGCGCCCCCATGGACCGACCTCCAGCATGTCGGCGCCGGCCGCCAGGTCGTAGGGTACCGAGATCGCCGCGGCCGCCTGCAGAGCGGTCGGGGCGTCCTGACCTCCCTCTCCCAAGGATTTCAGAAGGACATTGCCACCCAGGGAAAACCCCAACGCCCCGAGAGGACGGCCGGGGAACCGTTCCGAGAGATTCTCCAGGACAAACCCCATATCCTCAGTCTCTCCAGAGTGGTAGAGGCGGGCCGCCCTGTTCAGCTCCCCGCTGCATGAGCGGAAATTGAGGCCCACGGCGGCCATTCCGTGGGCCAACATCGCCGCGTACGCCGTAAGCATGTATGCGCGACGGGACGACCCCTCCAAGCCGTGGAGGACCAGGATCAGGGGCCGGGACGGATCAGGATCGGGCGTGAAATCCAGGTCCAGAAAGTCCCC
>SDBT01017544.1_pt1 | contig 11300 bp, 11 predicted proteins | sample 2277101 | NCBI WGS metagenome assembly SDBT01 (sample SAMN10404973, study PRJNA504765) | marine sediment metagenome | isolation source: marine sediment core GS10_PC15, 103 cmbsf | place: Arctic Ocean: Southern Knipovich Ridge | collected 2010 | reverse complement strand
TCCGCCAACTGTATTGAATTGACTGCCATCGCCAATGAATATGCCACTGCCGCCAATGTAGTTACCGATGTAGTCCCAGTGGCCATAGAAATTGGTGATGAACAGCCCACGGATATGGCAGTTGTCAGCGCCCGTTATGCGCAGACCGTCTACATCTCCAGCGCTGCTGCCATTCAGAACTATCCCCGGCCGACCACCCGGCCATGTGCCATCCCACCGGGAACTGGCGTCGATGATTGTATCATCATCAGTTATATCAGGCAAGGCTGATGTGGGAGATATGACACCGGAGACACCGAAGTTAATGATATCTGTCCCAGCATTGTTATTAGCCAGTCTGATACACTTCCTCAGCGTATTCGTGCCATCAAACGGGATGTATGGACTGCCGTTATCCACATCCCCCAGGCTGTCAACGACGAAGGTTGCGGCATACGCCCAACTGGTCATAAGAAATAAAGCCACGATGGTAAAACATGATGATACCAGTATGATTTTTTTCATTTGCTCTCCCCCTTTTGCACTGCCTTTAGCACCAATATTCATCGTCTGGGCTAGCCCCCGTTGCATATTTGGTGCACAATGGCTAGTATTCAGACACAGTGAATATTATGGATATATTCGTAGAACACGCCGCTGGATTGTTTACCAACGGGCTGGCAGCCTCGTTCTACTACAAAAATTTAGTGTGTCTGAGTACTAGCTTTTTTGCGGTATCAAATGAGCCGGCCCTGAGCTTATAGAAATAAATTCCACTTGAAACATATTCCCCAAAGCTATTTCTGCCATCCCAATATGCCGCTCTACCCCTGTCAAGATAGTGTCCTGCTGGCATTTCTCCCAACTCCAATCTCCGGACCAGGTTTCCAGCTATGTCCTGTCCGCTGAAAATCACATTATTAAGACTATCAGAACTTCTCATTAAATATAACGGTGCCAGAATCTGATAAGCCTATTTTAGACGTTTTTATAGAGCCTGTCAACAAAAAAAGTGTCAAATTCTGGATTGCAAATGCTCGCGACTAGTGATATAATCATACAGATGCCCGATGACGTCGAAATTGAAGAATTTTCACAGTGTCTCACAGGTCGCGAAAGTTCCGGCAATCCATCGCCAGGCTACTCCGTATCTCGGAGGGTCATAGTAGATCATAAACAAACGCGGCAGGAAGCGGGAAAGCTACCAAGGAGTATGTCATCCCATGAAATGTCAGAAATGTAATACCTTGATGGAAGATGGTGACGTGTTTTGCCCAAAGTGCGGGACAGAGGTACAAAAAGTTTGCAGTCGGTGCAAAAGTGCTGTTGATGCAAGTGATTTGTTCTGTCGCAAGTGCGGAGCGTTCCTGAAGCATCCCCAACCTATCCAGGAGAGCACCTTGATCAATGTAGCGGAGGCCGTTGCTCACCGCCTGAACAACGCCTTGTCTGTAATCCTCACGAATTCACAGATCGCGGCTGCACAAGCTTCCAGTGCGTTTGGGAGTTCAGAGAACGAACTACGAGGGTATCTCCAGGATATTGCAGGCACCGCGGCAAACAGTGGTGCGGTAATACACCAATTCCAGAAGTTCCTGAGTTCCTTAGCGGATGGGTATCCACAGGAGCAGAATTTAGCATACGCGGATCAGATTGCTGGTAACCTACAAATTCCGTCCGGACCCAAAACAAAGATCGTTGATGTAGATCTGCAAGATAAAAGAACTGACACAACTTCGTCGCGCATTGGGAATATATCGATTATGATTATAGATGATGAAGAGATGATCCGACATGCGCTGTCATACGCTCTTTCCCTGGGAGGGCACCATGTTATCACTGCTTCAGATGGTAAGGAGGCATTAACTCTCTTCAAGAACGGAACATACGACATTGCTTTTGTTGATCTCAAAATGCCGGGAATGGATGGATGGGAATTGGCTAGTGCCATTAAACAGATAGCTCCCGAGACCATGGTAGTATTGATGACCGGCTGGAGTGTTCAACTGGATGATGCAAATCTGAAGGAACGCCATATTGATGCTGTGATAGCAAAGCCCTTTGAGCTTTCAGAAATAAGTGAACTGCTCGCGTCGGCGATGGGTGTTGACAACGCCTAGCTGATGGATCCTCATTGTGTTTCGTTGCTTACCTGCTGAACCGCGGTTTGGGCTTTTTGATCGACAGATTGCCTGAGCTTCTCACCTATACCCATGAGTTCCGCTTTATCAGGAATGTTGCTTTGGGCCAATGCCTGGTTCGCCGCCAGTATGTATCTGAGCAGTATGTTCTTACCTCTGGAAGCGGCACGCCACAGAGCGCGATCCACAATCATGTTTATCTCTTCTTTTTTGAACGGTTTGAGTATATACTCCGCTGCCCCTCTCTTCATTGCCTCCTCTACACTGAAGCTTTCGCTGTATCCTGACATGACCACAACGGGTATGTTGGGGTCAATTAACTTCATACGATCCAGCAGTTCGAATCCATCCACATCTGGCATTTTGAGATCTGTAATAACAACGTTAATTTTGTCTATTTCCACTAGCTTTCTCATTGCGGCAGCGCCACTTTGAGCCGGGATAATTTTCTCAGCCCGGTCTCTTAGCATTTCTGCCACAGTTTCTCGCATCATTTCTTCATCGTCCACAATCATGACTATGCCAAGGTCCATTTATCTCACCTCCTATGAGATGACGAAGGAGGAATGTTTAAACTTGATGCTCCAACAGTTAGGGAGCCATCATCTGCCTCCAAAATTTGCTCAAAAAGATGTACTTGATCATCAACTACGTTTGATACTTCCTGCGCTATTGGCAGATATATATGGAATGTTGACCCTTCATCTACTCTGGTATCTACCGAAATAGTGCCCTTATGTCTTTGGATAATGCCATAGGCGGCTGAAAGCCCAAGCCCTACCCCTACAGTCTGCTTCGCCGTGAAAAACGGTTCGAAGATTTTTTCGACTGTTTCTTGATCCATACCAACCCCCGTATCGGAAATAGAGATGATCGTATAGCTATCCATCGCTGATCCGGAAAGCTCGCGATGGAGATCATCCGGCAACTGACCAACGCGCACGGAGATGGTTACAGTACCGCCCGGTGGAGTAGCTTCCTGAGCATTGACAAATATGTTCGAGAGCGCCTGAAGTATTTGGTCTCCATCTGCTTGCATCTCCGGGACCTCCGGCGGTATCTGCAGATCGACGCTTGGTCCGTTCGGACGCGTACGGCTGTATAACTGTACCATTTTTCCCAGCAGTTCCCTCATGTTCACTGTAGAAATGGCGCTGCGCGAAGCCCGGCCATACATGAGAAGATTCTTTGTCAGTTCAGCAATGCGCTGGGAGGCCTCCAGGATTTTATCAGTATAAATCTGTGATTTCTCATCATGCTGAAGCCTGTCGTGCAGCATATCAGCATAACCCATAACAGCTCCCATGAGGTTATTGATATTATGGGCAACGCCACTCGCCAGCGTGGTAATACTGGCCATTTTCTGTGATCGCAGAAGTTCTCTGTAATATTCCAGGTTCTCTTCATACATGGCTTTCAGTTCCAGATGTGTGCGAACACGCGCAACCACTTCTGCGGCCTGAAATGGCTTTGTAACATAATCAATGCCTCCAATATCCAACCCTCTAATTTTGTCAACGATATCAACCCTGGCTGTTACGAATATCACCGGGATCTCTGCTGTAAGATAATTCTCCTTGAGAACACTACATATTTCGTAGCCATCCCTCCCGGGCATAATGACGTCCAGAAGTATCAGATCAGGTTGCTCCGATACAGCCATGTTGTATCCCTGTTCACCATCCTCGGCGATTAAGACAGTGTATCCATTCTTACTAAGCAGACGGGAAAGGAGCAGCACATCAACCGGTGTATCATCTATAATGAGTATTTTCGATGGATTATTCATGAAAAGTCAACGGCAGAAACCTGCAATGCTGTCCTCTCAGGAAAAGCCGCTGAACGAACCTCCTCCCAGCTTGATGATAGATACCTGACCAGAATTATTTTCATGTTGTTGTAGGGTGGGTAAATGGATTTTGATTGATAAATCAAAATCCATTTACCCACCCCTACGAAAGATATTGCGGCTCAAACTGATTGCCCCGAGCGATCCAGGTTGTAGACAAAAGCAAGTATCTCGGCCACTATCTTGTAAAGCTCTGGTGGTATTTCCTGATCCAGATCGAGCTGTACCAGCAATTCCACTAGATCCGGGTCTTCTTTTATAGGGATATTGTGTTCTTGCGCAAGCTGGATTATCTTCTCAGCCACATTCCCCATTCCTTTGGCCTTAACCATTGGCGCTGAACTTGTTTGGGCATCGTATTTGAGAGCTGCTGCCTTCCGAATGGATTGCCCTGATTTTATCCGTCTAATATAATGTTTCATATCTCTTCAAATAGTGATGTCTATATTATCTATGGCCATCTGCTGATCCAGCGAATTACTCCCTGAGTATGCTTCTGAATCATTTAAGGCACAATGAATTGCGCCCACATCATAGCCTATTGCGGTCAGCTTTTTTTCCAGGTCTTCGGCATATTCCATCGCCAGCGTATATGTCTCATACTCGTCAGTTTTGATCTGGCAATTGACATATCTATGAATTATGTTTATGATAAATTCTATGTGCCCAAGTCGTTCCAAATCGAAATTGAGCACCAAGCCGAACCTGTTGTCATCCTCATCATTACCCGCCTTTGGGCGAAAGAACTCTATTTCAGCAGTAGTCATCTGATCATGCAATATAACAGGGAGTTGGAAATAGAAGCGTAGTGAGTCATCATCATGCGGAATAGAACTCAATTGCTGGAATTCGATATTCTCCAGCATATAGTTGACGTTTTCCGACAGCGCAGCCTGAAGGGGCTTATCGCTGAGTGCTGATTGAAGCTGCATAAGTTGCGCTTTTAATTGTAAAACAGCTTCCTTTGTTGAGAAATGGTCACCAGCAAGAGCACGCGCTAAATTGCTTTCGTAGTCGCGCCCCAGTGTACCCACAGCGGATTGGATCTGTTTGGGCAGATCTTTCGCTGTGACGTCAACGGACATCCGCTGTATCAGTCCTTTCACATTCTGCATAAGCTCTCTGAGTTTGCCATCAAGTGCTGGCAATGCTTCTATTTCTGCATTTTCCAGAGATGCCATCAGTTGATGTATAACATCTCCCAGCGGTGTCTTCATACCTGTATTCTGCGCTACTTCGATATTCTCCAGCATATAGTTGATGTTGTCTAACAGCGCAGCCTGAAGTGGCTCATTTTTGGACGCTGATCGAAGCTGTGTCAATTGCAGCTTAGCGGATTGAATTTGTTTGGGCAGATCTTTCGCTGTGACGTCAACGGACATCCGCTGTATCAGTCCTTTCACATTCTGCATAAGCTCTCTGAGTTTGCCGTCAAGTGCTGGCAATGCTTCTATTTCTGCATTTTCCAGAGATGCCATCAGTTGATGTATAACATCTCCCAGCGGTGTCTTCATACCTGTATTCTGCGCTACTTCGATATTCTCCAGCACATAGTTGATGTTGTCTAACAGCGCAGCCTGAAGTGGCTCATTGTTGAGCGCTGATCGAAGCTGTACCAATTGCGACTTCAACTGTAAGACAACTTCCTCCTTTGGGAAATATTCACTGGCAAGAGCACGCGCTAACTTGCTCTCGTAATCATACCCCAGCGTTTTCAGAGCGAATTGGATTTGCTTGGGCAAATCCTCCGCTTTGACGTCAACGGGCATCTGCTGAATCAATCCTTTCACATTCTGCATAAGCTCTCTGAGTGTACCATCAAGTGTTGGCAATGCCGCTGCTTCTGCATTCTCCAGAGATGCCATCAGTTGGCTCATAATGTCTCCCAGCGGCATCCTCATACCTGTGGTTTGCGAAACACTGATATTATGTTGAGCATTTGCCATGAGCTGAAGGATGATCTTAGCTCCGACATTCTTGACTACGACGTCGATTTCCTGATCCTTCTCCAGCCACAGGTTAGTATTCGCGACTACGCGCTGCCCCTTGAGATCAATAATCAGCTTACCACCCCCAAGGTGCTCCAGTACCTTGACGCGAGCGGACTCCCCCTCTTCAGCCTGAATACCATTCGCATTCTGCTGAGTATGACTGATCCGCGTCTTTGGGCTGGAAGCGCCGAATCTGACGTTTCTGCCACTATCTATTTTCTGCACCAATTTCATCTTAGCCATCGGTCTTCAGGTATCGGCTATTAACCTTCAGCTATTCACTACTGAACGCTATCCCCTGATCTCTCCTACTTGCTGCCTTGTTTTTGACAGATCGAGGATAAGGTTAACTTCCCCGATAGGAACATTGCTCTGCTGCGAGATTGCAAACCTATCCAGTCCGAACTGAGCTAGCTCATAGACTTTCCTGTATTGCTCCTGAAGCGATGCCGTCCGTGCTCCACGCCTCTTCTTTTTCGTTCTTTTCGAGCCTCTATCAGGAGTTCCAAGTTGAGCGGCTGCGCTATGCAGTACCCCTACAGTTCTGTTCTTTCCCCTCGCTTGCTGTTGTAATCCACCTATTATATCGGCAAAATCCTGACTTTTCTTGAGGACTTTATAGTTTTTCCCTGTGGCTTTCGCTATAGACCAGAGCTTGATGCCCATAACTATCAAAGCTATTACGAGTACCACATTCAGGATGAGTTGAGCTAACATATAGTCTTTAGCTTGGAATGGAAGCACAGAACTTATTAGTCCCTTCTCCACAGCACCAGGATTCGGATCTGCTCCCGCATCTGAATTATCGGAATCAGCGGAACTGCTATCCTTCGTCTCTGGACCGCTGGTATTTTCAACCGATAATGGGGCGATCTCTGCTGCCTCAACTGGCATTATATCAGATGGCATTATGTCAATGACAATACGATCTGGTGATTCGAGCGGGAAGACGGCAAAGTTTGCATCTCCTTTGAGCGAAACATTTACGTCCACTATGCTGCCGGCTATTTCTTTCAGCGTCATCCCTTTCACCATTTCATCGTTGATTCTGGTAGTTTTCCTGATGGCTCCAAGCCCTGTTTTGAGCAGACTTATAGATACACCAGGCTCCGAAGTAAGTTGAGTCTGATATTGCGCAGGCCCATCGAGTTGAATTGTAATTCTGGTTTTATCAACTCCCGAATAGACACGCGCATCCACTACCATCGCCGCGCTGATTCGGAAAACTGGAATGGTGGCCAGCATGATCACTATGAGAATTGCTGAATATCTTTTGATTGTGATCACCTCCTGTGGGTAAAATATGGGTTTTCAGTCAATTTTGAGATCGATGTGATGCTTTTCATCAATTGGATTCTTCTTTTCATCGGTGGATTTTCCATGCGATTGCTCCTTCCGCCGCTGCTTCTTGCGTTTTTCCTTTTTCTTAGCATCTTTGCGAATCTGCGCTGATTCCGATTTATGGGAATCCTGTACCTGAGATTCTTTGTGTGCGGCTTCCTCTTGCAGCGCCAGAGCAAATTGTCTCCGCTGTGTCTCATCCCGCTGCTGTTGAACACTCTGTATTCTGGCTACATTAGGTGATCTGACCATTGCATTATGTGTATTCAACGGGCGTCCCATACTGTCGTCACCTCCTTCTCTTCTTCGCAGTCGGCGACCCGACATCCTTCTTTTCTTCGCAGTCGGCGACCCGACATCCTTCTTTTTCCTCGCGGCTATACGCTGATATCAGCAGCCGCATGTTTGAGCCGCGTGTGCAGACGCAAAATAGCACTGGAATGTACCTGACACACTCTTGATTCTGATATATCCAGAACTTGTCCTATTTCCTTCATGGTCATTTCCTCATAGTAATACAACGTAACAACAAACCGCTCTTTTTCAGGAAGGTTATCAATAGCTTTCCCCAACGTGTATTCCGTTTCAGCATATAGCAGCGTTTCTTCGGGATCACGGGCACCTGCGCCTTCAAGATCATCGGGTATGTCACCGTCACAGAAGGCATCTTCCAGCAGTGATAATGTCATTCGGCTAACCTCCAGCAATGTTTCATGATATTTATCCAGAGATATGCCCATCACTCCTGCTATATCTTCATCGTTGGGTGGTTCATCCCCATTTTGCCTGAATTCTGCGTATGCCCTCTCTATTTTCCGCGCCTTGTCGCGGGTTGAGTACGGAACCCAATCCATAGAACGCACCTCGTCCATAATCGAGCCGCGGACCCGATACCTGGAGTAATTCTTAAAACTTGCGCCCTTCGCGGGGTCATACCTGTCCAGCGCATCCATCAGCCCGATAATCCCGGCGCTGACTAAGTCATTCACATCCTGAGAGGGATTTGCATATATACTCAAGCGGTACGCAGACGACTTTATATAAGGCAGACAGGCCATAATCAGCGCCTCCCGATCATCCAGACTCTTATTTACGTTGTATTTCTTCCACAGTTCTTCAATCATGATAAGAATTGAGGCCTGTATGCCAAAAGATCATAACGCCTCTTCCTTCTTTTTCCTCGTAGTCGGCGACCCGACATCACGGCTTCTGCACTCTCTTTCGACTGGTAGCAAATCTTCCGATAGCTGATACTATTATATATCCAAGCATTGCAGAGGCAATACAGGATATAAATGCGCGCTCTAATATGACCAACGGTCTCATATCCATGACCAAACCTATTATCAGGCATAATGTAATGGACAATATTCCCAGCTTTATACTAATGCTTCGCCTGGTTTTAGATACGGTTTCCATTTGCCAGAATTCTGTTAGCAAGTACATTGATACATTGTGCAGCATCAGATGTCGGATACTTGAATATCAGGGGCTGTTGAGCAAATATGGCATCCGAAACGGCAGTATCAGTTAAGATATGCCCCATAAAATGGGCTTTAGCATTGATATGTCGTCTGGCAGCTATAATGATCCTGTCAGCGACCTCCCGGGCCTGAGTATTGGTCTGTACCATATTCACTATTATACCTATATCAGCTTTCCTATGCTGCGAGATAACCTTTATCATAGCATAAGCATTCGTAATGGCTGTAGGTTCTGGCGTAGTGATAACGATTATCTCTTTAGCAGCCAACGTAAAATCTACAACAATATTGGACATTCCTGCGCCGGTATCAATGAACATTATATCAAAGTCGAGAGTGCACTGAATCAGATCCTTTATCAGCTTGTCTCTATTCAGAGCAGGCAGATTTGCCATTGATAGCGTACCTGAGCTTGCCGGGATAATCATTAGACCAGCAGGCCCTTTGATAAATATCTCCTCCAGTGTTCTCTTGCCGGCGATAACGTGCTCCATGTTGTATCTGGGCTTCAACTTGAGAATCACATCAATATTCGCCAACCCCAGATCTGCGTCAATGATACCAACTCGTTTGTTCTGCGCTGCTATTGCAAGCCCCAGATTAGCAGTTATATTGGTCTTTCCGACGCCGCCCTTTCCGCTGGTGATAGCAATTGTACGCACAGGCGTGGAACGCAGAGCATAAGGCATAGAGTGTATGTGCCTTTGCCCGATGCCATTTGCTTCCTTATTCGACATACCTGCACCGCTGTTCGCTTGCGCTGTTGCCATAATGCGTAGCTTTGCTGCCTGATCCTGCATTTCTGTCTCCCCGGTCATTCGCTGCTCATCGCCCATTATCCATCACCACCTAAATATCGAAAAATAGATCCACCATGCGCTCCACTTGAGCAGCTTCTATATCGTCCGGTACATTCTGTCCGGTGGTTAGATATGAGACAGGCTTCTCTATCTTTTTGCATATACCCAGTATGGGGCCAAAAGAGGATGTCTCATCAACTTTGGTGAAGATGATCTGCCGAACATACTGAGGCATGAAGTTCTCCGTCACCATATAAGCGTCACTCTCCTTCATGGATAAAGCTATCAGCAGATGAGTGTCCGCAGGCTGCGCCGCTTCCAGGAAGCCCTGTAGAGAATGCAAGGCGTCAGTATTGAACGGGCTTCGACCAGGTGTGTCAACGAGTATAACGTCCATGTCTCCATATTCCCTGATACACTGCTCTAGCTCTTCTGGTGTCAGCGCCACTTTGAGCGGTATGGACATAATCTGAGCGTATGTTCTGAGCTGATCTATAGCCGCGATTCTATATGCATCAATCGTGATAAGTCCCACAGACCTCCCATACTGAAAGCGAAACTGAGCCGCCAGCTTAGCCAGCGTTGTCGTCTTGCCAACACCTGTAGGGCCGATGAAGATGGCGGTCTTTCTGGACATATCCAATCCGCCGGATACCCTGACCTGTCTGTCCATAAAAAGCGTCATATAATCTCTGGGAGCCTTTGGCAGCCAGTGGCTGGAAGATCCTACCTTTGACCGTTCCAGTTTTCGCTTCCGCGCCAATGCGATATTGCCTTCGTTGCTATTAAGTAGAGAAAGAATCTCATAGGTAATGTCATGATCTACCTGATTCTTCGAGCAACACTTCTGCAATACCTGCAATATATGTTCGTTATTTACCTTGTCTGCCTTCATTTCCTCACTTTTGCTCAAGCTTTTTCTAAAAGCTTGATCGGCGACCCGAACATCCGCAGCTTTCACTATTTGCGTAGCATACGCTCTAGCGCCGCGCTGTCTCGCCGCTACTTCTGAAGTCCTGGCCTCCTGCCCCGGCGTATGCTGGGCAGAGGGTTCTCGCTCCACATTGCCCTCTGTAGCCTCTTCTTCCTTCTCTTTTTTGCTCAAGCTTTTCCTAAAAGCTTGACTGGCGACCCGAACATCCTTTCTTTCCTCACTTTTGCTCAAGATTTTTCCAAAAGCTTGATCGGCGACCCGAACATCATCGTATTCATCTTCGTCAATAGCCGCGATGATCTCTATTTTGTCCCTCGCTTCCTCCTTCTTTGTCCTCGCAGTCGGCGACTCGACACCCTCCTTCTTTTTCCTCGTAGTCGGCGACCCGACATCAGAATCTTTATCCAGTTGTCTCACATGGATCACTTTTGCATCCGGTCCCAGATCGGCTCTTGCTTTGTGGATAGCTGTTTTCAGGTTCTTGCCTCTGTATCTGTTAATCTTCATAGGAATCAAGCGGCTGAAAGCCGCTACCTCCTTTCTGGTTGACTTTTTATCACAGGCTTCAGTTAAACGGTTCAATCGACAAATCTGCGTTGCTATTCGTAGGGGCACAATGCTTGTGCCCGGGCACGCGCAGCGTGCCCCTGGTACTAGGCACAGTGAATATTATGGATATATTCGTAGGGGCACAATGCTTGTGCCCGGCACGCGCAGCGTGCCCCTGGTACTAGACACAGTGAATATTATGGATATATTCGTAGGGGCACAATGCTTGTGC
>SDBT01017543.1_pt1 | contig 11300 bp, 12 predicted proteins | sample 2277101 | NCBI WGS metagenome assembly SDBT01 (sample SAMN10404973, study PRJNA504765) | marine sediment metagenome | isolation source: marine sediment core GS10_PC15, 103 cmbsf | place: Arctic Ocean: Southern Knipovich Ridge | collected 2010 | reverse complement strand
TAAATTATCCAAAACATTATTGGCAATATAGATGTCGGAACCTGCACCACCAGAACCATCAATCATACCATCGGTATTAACGTCACCCCTGAGCCAACAATTCGTAATTGTCAACCTTGCAACTGTAGTGGCAATCTCGATATTTGAAAGGGTACTTGAACCACCGCTTGTAGTGAAGAATCGACAATTATTAATCGTCACTCTATCTGCACCCGTAGCTAAATTGACTTGGTGGATAGTTTCAAGGATAGCTGTTCCGCCGTCCCTGAATTCACAATTATCCAAAGTCAAACCATCCGAGGTTCCATCAACGGTCATAAGATTGCCAATATCTTCAAGACCGCCTACAAAAACCAAGTTCCTAATAGTAACATCTGGAGCCGCCGTAATAACACAGGCCGCATCCGTCGCACCATTAAATGTAAAGGTTGGTCTGGCTCTATTCTGCCCGATACCGATAATTGTAATACCTGCCACATCTATAACTAATTCGTCAGTTGTGGTTCCAGATGCCGTACCAGTATCCTGAATAGTCTCCGTATGATTTGGGGCCACCAAGATAACATCTCCGGCATTTGCGGTACATAGACTAATAGCATAATTAAGAGTTGCAAGAGGTTTTATAAAGGAATGTCCATGCTCCCCGTCGTCTGCATTTAACACATTTGTATGATTCCCATCTACAAATAAAATCTGGGATTCCGAGAGCAAATTGGCTCCGAGATTCGAGAGGTAAACCATTATTTCCCACCCATATTTACGAATAAGGTCGGAAACTTTAAGTGGATTCGTTGCTGCCATTTTAATTTCTCCTAAACTTAATCTAAACTTGACTCAAAAATAATTCGGGGAAGTCAAAAACACCGACAGAGAAAGGAAGAAAATGACGACTTCCCCGAATATTAACTTTTTCAAAGAACAACTGTTAAAGCATCGTCGCTTCTGTTAGTCCAGTGAACTTTACTCCACGTGGATCAATAGGAGCTATCAGGCAGTAATACCAGAAAGGACTTTCCAGTAAATCCTGCGAAGCACCTCCAGACGAATGTGCAATCTTAAACACGCCGGAGTGTCCACCAAGAGGGGCGAGGAATTCAATCTCTTGACCCATCGTGGCTTCCATTCCACCAAGTCTCGGAGGACTATATCGTTTGATATTGTCTCCGGCAAACTTACAGGCATACAGAGTATTACTCAGGCACATCGGACTCATAATCCACTCATAGGTTCGTCCACCGAACTCGTAAGAGATATTTGACCAACCACCTTTGAAACTTATAGCCTTACCGGTTCGCTCATAATTCTGTCTGTTATTATACAGACCCGGCTGTTCGAGCCATTTCAACTGGACACCTTGAGTTGTAATAACGGTATCCAACGTCTCGCCCGGATAAGCATCCAGATAACCACCGATATAACCATTGATTACGTTATCGGTAAGAGGCCCATTTATAGCCTTAACCTGAGACTTAAACTGCGGATATACCGCCAAGTCAAGACCTGCCGCCAATGAAGCTCCGCCTAAAATAGTACCAGACGCTTTAATCCAGTTGTTAAGACCCCAACTAAACTGAGGACGATTACCGGCAATATAACGAGTTGTTTTTGCAAATACCAGCCAATCATCGGCTGCACCGGCTTGGCCATTTTGGAACAAATCACCAGTTGTATTGGAATCAAAATTAGGTAATCCACCATCTACCGAATTAACAGGTCGAATTGTGATTTTCTTGCCGAGGTAATCAACGGAGGAAATAATCATGTGAACATAATCTTGGTCGGAATGAGTATAATTACGAACATCCGTACCTGTAACAGCTACACCATCCTGTAATGTCCCAGAACTATCGGCAACAATGTCAATCCGCATACCCTGACGGAAATTACTGATTCGTCCATACGTCTCGTTGATAGTAATATCAACATAATCCGTATAAGACCCATTCTCGGCTATCGTTGTGATTCTACCAAGAACCTGACTTTCAGTTCCGGAATCATTTGTAACACTATGAGAGAAGAAACTGGAGGCTTCATAAATAGCTTTCAATTTAGCTACAGCCTTCATATCCCTCGCCACCTTCTTAATCTGGGCGGCATTCAGCAAATCAGCCTGTTTCCACGCAGCAGGAATACTAAAGTTGCCTACAACCTTATGCAACGTAAGTTCCCTTTTAATATCGCCCATGTGGGGGGATTCCGCAGCATTCGGGAAAATTGACAAACCAGCCGCCGCAGAACCTTGTGCGAGCAACTGGGTCATATTACCCCCAATGGTTGTCATATCCGGGCCAAGAGGATCACCAGATTCAATCAAACCAGCTACCCCTGTTTCGTAAAGATGAATTACTTTGTACCCACGACCAAGACCTTGCTGGCTTTTAACCCCAAACGCCGTCCGTTTAATCTTATCGAACACCGGAGCTATAACCGGCCCCGTCTCGTGGATTATCATCGGCAACTCTTCTCTTACCAAGTTGTCGAGAGCATCAATAGCCTGTGCCATTATATTTAACCCCTAACTAAACACATTACAGTTATATGTAGTTAGATGAGGTTCTTCAATCAACGAATTCACTTAATGCATCTTACGAGCAGTTTGAACAGCTTTCTGCAAGTACCGATCAGTAAGATTCTTTTCGTCAGCATCTTCATTAGAAGGAACTCGCTCGATTGGTTCGTCAGCTTGGATTGCCGATGAAAATCCTTCACTCGGTCCCAGGCCCAAGAAGGGATGCTGGGTGAGTTTCTTTGGGATACCAAGTTTGGTCAACTGCGACCGTACCCTCTGTACGCTTGCTGTTACCATTTCGGCTCCAAACGGTTTGCCATCTTGAATCTTCCTAAGAACATCCTCAGCTACCATATCTTTCACAGCGGAGAAAACTTCTTTCTTATCTTCTCCTACTATCATTTTACCAATTATCTCATCTTTGTCAACCGCTTTGTCCGATATTTCTCTAATTTCTTGCCTTGCATCGTTGACATGCCGGGTCTGGGAGAATTCTAAAATAGCTCGAACCTCCGCAGGGGAAGCTCCCATTTGCTTCTGGAATTCAGTGTTAAAATCCGTATTGACGGTTTTATTTATATTTTTCGAATCAGGACCGCCTTCTTTGGAGTATTCCAAAAGTTCAGCGGGGTCAATCTCCAATAATCCAGCTAATTCTCGTATATCCGCATCCGCAGGGGTATCGGCAGTGGATATAGATTTCATAAGAGTTTCCACTCGAATTCCCCGTTCAGCGGCTTTAGTAGCAGTAGCCGCATCTTGGAATCTCGCATCTGCACCAGCAGATTTAGATGCTTTTTCTTTTAACTCCGCAAGAGTTAGTTTAACATCAACACCATCCACTTTAATCGTATGAGTTTCAACTTTTGGCTCTGTTTTTGGTTCAGTCTTAGGTTCAGTTTTCGGTTCTACGACCGGCTCTGTTTTAGGTTCTGGTTCTGGCATATTTTATTCCTTTCTCTAATTAAAATTCAAACAAGCAAAATCACCAAACTCGTGAATGGCGACCATATCATATCGCAATGCGGCTATTTCTTCTATATCCCAGTACCCTAAATTTTTTACTTCTGCATTTATATATATTCGAGCCACCCATTTCTTGACGATATTACACCAACTAACACCTTTAAATTTACTGGTTTTATTAGGGGATATTTTCTGATTTCTCATATTTTGAGAGTGAGTGCATATCCTCAAATTGTCTCGTTGATAATCTAAAGTATTATGATTCCTATGATCGCCCTCTCGACTATCTCCAATCTCTAATCCGAGGATTTGACGGTGCATATAAACACGGCAACTTGTTTTTTTGCCTTTTTGCCAAGAACTCCGAACAGCATAGAAATCTCCATTTTGATTTCTCCAAGCGTGCCATTTATACTTAGACAATTCAGGATAATCCTCATCATCAACTATAGCAACCTTACCCTGTGTTAAAAAGATTTCTCTCATTGTATCATCCTTTCCCCCTCCTGCGGAGGTTGCAATTCCTGTTCTGCGGCATCTTCTGGTTGAAGCATTTGTTCCGGTAAAATTCCTAATCCGACATTGTGTTCGTCCCAATGTTCTACAAATTTATCTCGGACTTTCTGAGATGCAGCATAAAATTCCGGGCGAGCCATGAAAGCATCGAGGACTTCTTTGTGGATTAGGTGCATATCTCGTACACTTACAATAACTTTACCTGGAGTTTCACCATCTCCAAATAAGGATAGGTTTTCGAGTATAGCTCTCCGGCGATTTTGATAGGCAACTTCGTTTCCAACTACGGAATCTAATCCTTTTTTACGAACTTGGAACCCATACTCATTAAGATCAATTCTACCTTTATCAAGAGCTTCTTTTAATTCTAATTTCTGTTGCTCTTTGGAAACAGGAACCTCAGATGCTACATTTATATTTACTTCATCGGGAGACGGTATTGCATTTTTAGCAAGACTGACTTCCCCTGTTTCCGTATCTAAATCAATTCCCGCCAAAGAGTCATCGAGGTTGCTGATGCTAACCACTTTAGTGTTAGGCCAAACATCTTTACATAATCCAAGCATAGCCCTGTAAACTCCAGCTATAGCTAAAGCTACATTTTTAGCAGTAGGTGATAGAGGAATAGCACTTGTTTCATATAAGAATCCCAACCCCGACGCGGAATCAACACGACCGGGAGCACCGCCTTTTAACATCTCCGTAGGCTGATTAGCAAGTTTATCCATTAAACTTCCTGCCAATAAAGCCGCTTCCACCTGCGGTTTCGTCAACTTCGCAGGGAATATCTGCTCTGGTTTCAATTCAGGGGTTGTATAATCTGGCTCATATACTAATCTTTTAATACCATCTTGTCCCCTATGGGCCTCTGGAGGTGTACCAAGAGATGCCGGCCATAATTGAAATCCATATAAATCGTATTCAGATATTGTTTGAAAGAGACTACTAAGACTATACTCTGCTTCGGTATTCAGCGGAAGTAATTGATCTACAAAAGACCGACCATAGAAGCCCCCAACAATAACATCCCTTGCAACTCGTATAGGCATGTGGTATTTTTGTTTGGAGTGGTCATAACGATGCAACAGATTTAAGTTAGTATAAGAACCTGCAAATATAAGATACTCTGCCAAATATTCGTCTGTTGTTTCTGTCCAAACTTCAACAAGTAAGGTGACATCGGTATGAGTTTTATCTCTCTTTGCTTTACGACCTTTCCACTGAGTCTCTACCTGACTATTACTGGAAGCACTTCTAACAAAGAAACCCCCTCCAACAGTGGTTAAAGAAGCTGTCCCCTGAAATTTACCAGTAGCATCTGCGGGTAAATCTCCAAACGGAACCTTAAAATCATCCATACCCTTATAGACTTTTTTACCCTTACTTGGAGTTATAGATAAACTTTTTACCCAATCCGTAGGAACATACCTAACTCGGATTAAACCCCGAACATCTGTAGGAGCGGATACATCTATAGGAATAGGAATCAATTCCCAAGGAGGTATAATTTCAATCCCCATACTTTCTTGACTCTCTACCCATAAGCCAAAACCAATAGTGCCATAATGAAGCAATATAGGGAAAGCATCCAAACCTAATTTAGACACCTTCTCTTGTGGGAACATAGAATCCAAAACCACTTGAGCCGTACTTGCCTTTTTCAACCCATCAAGACTCTCGCCCTTCCTCGAAACAGCAGGAGCCAGATTTATAGATAGAAGCCTTCCAAGCTGTGCCTGATACTTAGATATAATATCTTCATATTTGAATTTAAGAACCCCAGACTCATCCAAATAAGAAGCATTTAACGTACCATCCCCATAATTTATATTGGTGAAATTGCGAAGTCCTCGCATATAGAAATGATTGATATACCAGTTTATAGAGACTGGATTCATTCTCGACCTACCAGATGTCACCAGGTACTGAAATATTTCTTCAACTTGCGTTTTATTGTCAGCAGTATTTCGAGGCAACTTAAACTTATAAGGCATCCGACTCTCCGATATTTAATACATAATCCGTATTGGCAGGTTTCTTTTCATTCTTTTTCTTTCCAGTAGCAACCCCCCTAAGTTTACTCTGCGGAGGTTTTGAAGATGCAACCAAAGCCCTTAACGCCTCTGGCTTGGCCTCTTTCCCCGCCACAACAATAAGAAGCTGTTTATTAGCTTCAATAATGTGACTTGTAGATTTAAGTAATGCGAGTAAAAGAGCAATACAAAAAAGAACAAGTATTCCCGCAAAAATACTTAGTAGCATAATTAGAGAATCCATACGCTTCCTTTCATTCGTTTATTGTAACATAAACTGATTATTTGTCAACCTTCTTCACATAGAAATCTTCGCCCCATTTGAAACCCTCCGCAGTAAGGTCCTCCCGGAATACCAGCATATCTCCCACGCAGAATTTACGCCCACAAGTCATCCAAGCCCCTATAAGAGCATTATAATCTCTTTGTCCATTTTCTGCAATTCCCTTTTTCTGAAAATCTGCGAAACAGTGGCCAGATTTATCTATAAATATATATAGTTGTTCACCTTCCATCAAATATCCTCTCTATCCTACTATGTTTCGGCGACCTCTTATAACGCGGCGTTTGCTTGGGTCTATAACACTTTTACGCTTATTTTGAACTAATATATCAAGCATCTCATCAGTAAGCTCAGATGTTGGAACTCCAGACAGAATAGGCATCCCCCTAACGAGTGGGACCATTCTTCGGATTCGTTCAAGTAGGGATGGTTTCCCCTGTTCTTTTGTGAATTTCCCCCCTCTATTTTTGACAACGTACTGGCACATGGATAAAGTGTCAATAGCATCATCATGGGGGAGTAGGGCCAAGTCCATCGTGAAATCTTCTGTTTGTTGGTATAATTGGTCAAAAGGCCATTTACCTGCAAGATGGGCGGGGTATTTTATCTTCCCCGGACGGTATCGCCATTCCATACCAGCTATTCGTTGAGACTTAGAGACTCTTGCAGGATATGTAATTGGAAATATTCTTGCTCTCCAAGGGGTGCTGATTTTACTTTCCATTTCGTCAATATATTCTTTAACGGCTTCGGCGAAACTCATCTGGATACTAACAGCTTCTATCCCAAGAACTCGGGGTCTCCATGCTAACCCTTTCTCATATATCATTCTCAAGAGAGTAGCATCTTTAGCCCGTCCGAGCCACATATCCAGAATCCACAATGTATTTGAGGTATCAAATCCAAGAATCATAATACAAGAATAGTCATTATATTGACCAAGCCCTTGCCCATGATCGTATAATAGAACTCTATACATCGGAGAGACAAGCTCTTTGTAAGGTTTTTCAAATTCTTTATATACCCTCCGGCCCGGCTCCATGAAACGCTCTGACCATTTTATGTTACCCATGTGAGCCAGTGGATTCTTCCAATCAAATTCGCCTTCCACAGAATATTCGTTCTTGCGGGGGTCAATAACTAAAATACGTTCCTGTGCTGATATAGGGCTATTACAATATTCCGAGGCAAAAGCAGACGGACCAATTTCCCCTCTACGAGCTTCAAGAACTTTTTGGGACCACTTCTCCGGCCATAACACATATACTTTTTTAGGATCATCTTTATCATAAGCAATAGCTTTTAAGACTTTACGGTTCCAGAAATCAAATCGAGAATCATCCCCTGTTGTAGCATGATAAAGAAAAGACCGTCGATTAATTAATGTCCCTATCCAATAAATAGATGACCCCGATTCAAGCATAGGAATTATCTGATTAAAAAGAATCATCTCAAATTTCTCAACAAGATTTTGAGCCGCAGCTTGAGAATCAGAATCCGGGTCATTTTCAGGGTCATCAAGTATATATAATCGAGGTCGCCCTCCCCGCTTCTTCCCCATCACACTTTGACCTCTTATAATAGCCCCATTTGTTAAAGATAGCTGATGGTGGTTCCAAATCTTTTGACCTCTCGGGGGTTTAACTAATCCAAAATCCTGTAGGATTAATTCATTCTCAACAAACTGTTGTATTAACTTGTCAAACCGCTCTTCAACCTGTTTATCCGTAGCTAATCCAAGTGTTATTTCATAATGAGGACGAGTGAGAGCCAACAACATTGGAGCTTCAAGTCCTATCACAGTAGATTTCGCTGAACCTCTCGGGGCCGCTTGAGCATTTCGAGCGTGTTGTCCCAAATCATATATCATTTCATAATGAAAATCAGGACTTTCTTGGAAACCATTTTTATAGAAGAGTTTCCCCGCCCCCGCGAGATAACATCTACGGAAGAAATCCCAAGCCACCACCAAATCAAAAGGCGTCGCCTGATTATGAAGCACAGCCAACCTCGCTTGCTTCTGCCCCTCTACCGATAATTCTTCATAATCCCTCGGCAGAGGCCACATCGGATATGGCCGATTAATCCACATATTTTCCTATTTCAAAATCCTTTATACACTCTGGACAAAGCAGAATAAAACCAATTATAATATCTCCCTCCCAAATATTCCATCTCCCACAGTGAGGACACCGTATCTCGAAACTTGGAATTTCATCATACCTGTGACTTTTCTTCATTTTTCAATTCCTTCAACATTGGAAGTGTACGGATTACGTCGAAGAAAGCGATGGTCATGGAGATTCCGGCTGTCCATGCTGGGTTGGCTCTATTATCACTCATCACTACTTTCAAGCTCGGCCAGATGCCCTCAATATAGCCCGGTTGATGCAGGAGGGCGAAAACCAAATCGGGGATATGTGCTCTATCCTCAAAATCCCAATCAGTAGTGGATGGGGTTGTCATTGCCGAGGTACATAACATCCTGATGTGCATAGCAACCGTAGCAACCACGAAGCCATTATCCAGGATATATGCTTTCAGGGCAGTGAGGTCTTTTTCCTCCGCAGGTAGTGTTTTAATACCATTACATACGCCACAATCAGGACATTTTTCATTAGGATTATTAATATGTTTAGCAAGTTGCTCCCTATCAATTTTCGGAATGCCGGGTTTGTCCGCCGTCTTATTGTAGGGTTCAACGTGCTTCATGTGGTCACAAACATGAGTTACAAGATTAGATGCAATTTTACCACACTCCAAACAAGTCCAATTTTCATTCTTCTGCGGAGGAGATTCCTGGGTAGAGGTCTCGGTCACAGGTTGGGGGACGGGTTTTGACACAAGGGTTTTCTCCTCCATCAGTGGATTTAATTTGTTTATCTGGGGGGCTGGGAGTTTCGTCGGCTCCTGCGGGTCGAAGTCGTTGTTCAGGAGGTATTCCTCCGTCTCCTGATTCAAGGCTTCCAAGTTCTGCGGGATTGGCAGGTTCCGGAGATTCTCCTTGGCCTGCTCCGACATCTTCGAGGGGAAAGACGTCTCTGGTGTCTGTTCCGACAGGTTCGATGTTCTCTCGCCTATCGCATCCTCTATTGGATTTGGTTTTTTCGATTTTGTCATTTTGAGGTTCCTTTATTTCGGTTGATTTTATTTGTTTGACTGGATTCAGAAACCCAGATATACGTTTTGCAGAAAAGGTGGTATGACCCCCTTGTGCGTTGGGGGCAGTGGACGATACATTTGCGATATACCCAGATGCCTCGGCAGCTTCACGGAGTAGTTCCCGCAAGTGCTTAATGGCTTTGAATTTAATAGAGAGATTGGCATTCTGCTTCGCCATCACCATAGTCTCTCTGATTTCCACAGAGTATGACCAACCCAGTTCCTCGAACATCTTCGTGATGATATTAGGGTCATTGAAGGATTGGATGGCAGCTAATACATCATCAGGATTAGTTTTTTCGATTTCGTTATTCATCTATGCTTTTTTCCAGAAGGAGGGGTGGTAATGGTGAGGCGTTACCTGTCCCCTACAAACAACAATAGGATAAAAACCAGCAAAGTGGCCAAGACAAATACCCCGTCGGTGTTGCGGGAATATATTCTTCACTATTACCTTGTTTGTCGTCACCATTTTCGTTCCCCATTTTATTTTTGTTTTCATTTCTAATTGTCTCAATAATACACAATAAAAGTTGGTTTTTTTGCTCGTTTGGCTTTTTCGATAGTGTCTGCTGTCCCACGCGACGCACCATCCCAGAATGCGAGTACCATATCACACTCGTTCACTATTTTAGTATTCCGATTAAATCCGGCAGACTTACCTTCCTTTTTCCAATCAGGAAGAAATTCAAGATATGGAATTGATTCCTCCCCGGCATATTTTTTAGCGAGAAAATCGGCTCCGGTTGCTCCCCCGGATATAATTATATCTTGTGGAGTATTACCACCTTTTACTCTTAACAAATCCCATAGAATACTTTCCATTAAAGTATAATTATTGAAATCACGGCCACCTACGATTGCTAATTTCATTTTTTGGAGTCCTTTCGGGATATGGCGTTTGAGTGGGCCACCAACTTTTTAATCATTGAAGGGTCACGTCCTTCTGATGCCACCATCTCAGCCATTATTGTAGGCGATGCGGCCAACGCCAATAAATCATCGGTGATTTCAATTAGGAAATCCCCAGAATTGCGGAGAGCAGTATTGGTTTTGGCGGGGGAACCGGGGAATAGGAATCCCGGACTTCCGGGTTTCGATAAAACGTACATGATTTTCTTAAAAGTGGGGAGAGAAAAGAATACTTCCTTACCAATATACATCGGCTGAATGCGTAAAGCTCGGAGGTAACGCATAGCTATATTATGAGTTATATTAAAGGTAGTTTCAAGGTATGAGACCTCAACTAAATCACCCGCTCCAAAATCGTATGTTTTCGGTAAATCCATAAAAGCCTTTCTCTTGATTTTATTATAGCAGATATTGAATATAAGTCAAGATTATTTTTTCAACCTTTCGATTAATCTTACTAAGTCTTTGAATTCCTCGTCGAAATGTGCAACCTCCGCAGGGTTAGTGGTGAGTTTTCTAATCTTGCGGAGGAGTTCCTGAGCTTGGATACAGGTGTTCTCGACGGACTCGAATTTAGGTATTTTATCATATCTGATTTTATGCTTCATCCTGACGTAGGGGGAAGATTGTCCAACCATGAGGACTCTCAAAATATATATCTGTTTTAGTGGCTACCCAGTACATTCCCCAGGCTATAATTTTTGTACGGTCTCGGTATGCTTTGGCACGTTCATAGGCATTTTGTTTCTTAATTTTAGGTTCCTTTCAATTTTCTCTATTGTACTGAATCCCGAGATGGATGTTAAGTGTTTTTTAATTTTTTTCTGCAAGTTGGGCAATAGGCTTTTTTACCTCTAAATAGCCAACCACATTTTTTCATGTCGGCTTTATATTCTTTAATTGTTGCGTATTGACTATC
>SDBT01017542.1_pt1 | contig 11300 bp, 12 predicted proteins | sample 2277101 | NCBI WGS metagenome assembly SDBT01 (sample SAMN10404973, study PRJNA504765) | marine sediment metagenome | isolation source: marine sediment core GS10_PC15, 103 cmbsf | place: Arctic Ocean: Southern Knipovich Ridge | collected 2010 | reverse complement strand
GAATTGACTAAGGAAAAATTAAGGAGTATTTATTCTTATTGGAAGGGAAAGACCCACCAGGATGATGTTGAAAAAACCATCAGTAAAACGAGCAAATTAGCAGAGAAACAAAATGTTTTACATTATGGTGGTATCAGTATGTCAGGAGATGGACACATCATTCCTAATCACGATAAACTACTTTCAATAGGTTGCAAAGGAGTAATAGAGGAGTCAAGAAAAAAACTTAAAGATGCTGATATAAAAGATGATCAGCGGGATTTCCATAATGCAACAATAATTGCACTAAATGCTGTTATTAAGTTTGCTGAACGGTATGCTGAGCTGTCAGCTGAAATGGCAGAAAGAGAAAAAAATGTTAAACGAAAACAGGAATTGAAGAAAATATCACTGGTGTGCTCGACGGTTATGCGGGGTAGGACAGGATCATATCATGAAGCACTGCAGTTGATATATTTTCTACATCTGATATTGATGATTGAAAGTAATGGACACTCATTCTCTTTTGGCAGGTTTGACCAATATGCTTATGACTATTATAGAAGTGATATAGAATCTGGAAAATTAAGTCCTGAAGAAGCTACTGAACTTACTGCTCTTTTCTTTATTAAGATGAATTCGATAAATAAAGTCCGTCCTTGGGGACATACACGTTTTAGTGCTGGCTATCCACTTTATTCAAATCTTATGGTGGGTGGGATGAAATATGATCTAACAGATGGAACCAATGACCTGTCTTATATCTGTTTAAAAGCTATGTCTCTTTCAAGGTTGCCCGAACCAAATCTTTCAGTTAGATATTGGGAAAAAAGCCCAAAGAAGTTAATTACTGAATCGGCCAAGTTAATAAGAGAGGGTTTTGGAATGCCCTCTATGTTTTGTGATGAAACGGTCATCAAAGCACTGACATTAATCGGAATAACTGAAATAGTAGCTCGTGATTATGCGTCAATGGGTTGTGTAGAAGTTGCAATACCTGGAAAGTGGGGCCACAGAGCAACTGGTATGACATATATAAATCTTGGAAAGATATTTGAATTGCTACTTCATAATGGATATGACAGAGATACAGGAATTCAGCTCGTTTCTATAGACGGAACAAAAAAAGATCACTTCTTTCCAAACTCATATAAAGAGCTATGGACAGGCTGGAAAAAATTCTTGAAATATTATACAGACCTTGCGGTAGATAGTGATAAAATCTGTGATACTTCACTTGAATACCACGATAGTGATCCATTTGCATCATCCCTTGTTGATAAGTGCATAGAACGAGGGAAAACCCTCAAGGCCGGAGGAGCTGAGTATGATTTTATAAGTCACTCCGTAATAGGCAGTACAGTAGTAGGAAATTCACTTTCTGTTATAAAAAAACTGGTTTTTGATGATAAAAAAATCTCCTATAAGGAACTTATTGATTCAATTGATGAAAATTGGCAGGGAGAAAAAGGGAGATACATGCATAAATTAGTAGAAACCATGCCGAAATTTGGTAATGATTATGAATATGTGGATAATATTGTAAGAGATGTTTACTGGTCCTATCTAGATCTTTTGCCTGATTACAAAAATGAACGTTACGGTAAGGGTCCCTATGGCTGTGGATATACAATGTCCACTTCAAATATATCCTCATATGTTCCATACGGAAAAGATGTTAATGCTACTCCAGACGGAAGATATGCCGGGGATCCCCTAAATGAAGGTGCGTCTCCTACCATCGGCACTGATTATACCGGACCTACTGCTGTGATTAACTCTATGAGCAGACTACCAAATGAAAATATGGCTGGAGGTCAATTATTAAATATAAAACTTTCGCCGCAATTATTAAAAGGACAAGAAAATCTTAATAAATTTACCTCATTTCTTGAAGCAGCTAGAAGAATGAGAATTTTTCACCTACAGTTTAATATAATTGACACAGAGGTATTAAAGGCTGCAAAAGATAATCCCCAAAAATATAAAGACTTAATGGTAAGAGTTGCAGGGTATTGTGCATTATATGTATCATTGGTCCCCGAAGTACAGGATGCGATAATCAAAAGAACAGAATATAATAATAAGATTTAGAATATCTGCTACAGAGAATTGATGCAATAATGAATAATGAAGCACCTATATCTAAAATTCAACGTTATTCGATCCATGATGGACCAGGTATCCGCAGTACAGTTTTTTTTAAGGGATGCACATTAAGGTGTGACTGGTGCTGTAATCCTGAGCTCATCAATAACCAGCAAGAAATCATGCAAAATATACAATACTGCATACAATGTGGTAACTGCATAAAAAATTGTCCCCAGAATGCAATAAGCATGAATGAAAAACATACTATTATTGACCGTAATATTTGTGACGGATGCGGTAAATGTGCAGATATCTGTCCTATGGATGTCTGTGAACCGGTTAGCATGGAATATACGATAGATAAATTAGTCGATATTTTATTAAGAGATAAAATATATTATGAGATCTCCGGTGGAGGGGTTACATTTTCCGGGGGAGAACCACTGATCCATGTCGATTACCTGTATGAGACTTCACTGAAACTCCGACAGAAAGGTATACATATTGCCATTGAGACTTGTGGAAATGTTGGAAGTGGGATCATTGATAAAGCATTAGAGATTGCAGATCTATTCCTGTATGATATCAAAATAATAGATCCTATAAAGCATAGGGAACAAACAGGTGAACCAAATCAAAAAATAATTAAGAACATCATAAAAATATCAGAAAGTGGGAAACCTATAATTATCAGACTATTGATCATCCCTGGAATAAATAATGGAAAGGATATCCGACAGCGTATCGAGTTTGTACAATCCTTAAAAAATATTATTCAGGTAGACCTGCTGAAGTATCATTGGTTGGGCAAGGGTAAATACCAGCAGTTGGATAGAGACTATAAAATGATTCAAATAGATAAAAATATAGAAAAAGTTAATCTAAAAAAAGAAATGACACAATTAAAAAAATATTCTGAATCATTGGGGTTAAAAACTACAATAGATGTTTAATTAAATTATGAAGAAATATATTATTGGAATCGATGGCGGTGGTACAAAAACACATTGTCTGCTTTTTGATATCGAGGGTGAATTTATCGATCTAATTGAAGCGGGGACATTTGGTTATGAATACCTCAGCCATGGATATATATCTCTGGAAAAAAAAATGAATAAGATTGTCAATAGTATACTTGAAAAAAATTCCATTAATAAGAAAGATATAGTCTCCTGCGCCATTGGACTTTCAGGTATTGATACAAATTATCAGAATAAATGTATTGCAGAAATCATAGATCGGATAGGTTTTACCCGGTATATATTATGCAATGATGCATATTTAGGTATAAAAGCAATGTCCAGTAAAGGGTTTGGAATATGTGCTATTAATGGAACAGGATATTCTGTTGTAGGTATTGATCCTGAAAAAAACACTTTCCAGATTGGTGGGAGTTATGAGTTGTCGGGTGATTTTGGTGGTGGAAGAGTAATAGGCAAAGTTGTAGCTGCAAAAACATATGAGTCTCTATATAAAATCAAGCGTGAAACGGTTTTACAAGAAATGATGTTCGGTTTACTTAAAATAAATGATAAATGTGATTATTTAGATGCATTGATAAGAAAAACTGAAAATGGTGATATATTAATAAAAGACTTGGCTAAACTTGTTTTTAGTGCTGCAGACAAGAATGATAGTCTGGCATTAGAAATACTTTTAAATATGGGACAGGACTATGGACGTGCAATTAATGCAATCATTGGTGAATTAAATTATAAAAATTGTAGTAAGCTCCCAATTGTGCTTGCAGGATCACTATTTATAAAAGGTAGCAATAAACTAGCTATAAAAGAATTAACCAGAATTGTAAAAAATGCAAACACTGATAAACAGATCGAAATTTCAGTTTTAAATCTCCAGCCTGTTTGTGGTGCTATTATATGGGCTTTAAACAATTATTACAAAGACAATCGTTATTTTAAAAAGATTGTTTCAAATATAAAATGGAATAAAGTTTTTAATAATTTTAATGTGTAAGGATAAGATGGTTTTAAATATAATATTCCAGAATAAATAATACTTTCTGATCAAGAATTAGAGAAAATCCACAAAAAATCAATTGATATCTTGTAAAATGTTAAGGTAAAAATAGCAAATAAAGAAATCCTTGAAATGCTGGAGGTCGCAGGAGTAGCAATAGAGGAAACTATACACTAGAATCAGAATTCAAAATTTGAACCATTCCACTTCCAAGAGATTCATTCGGTCTTGTAATAAAATCAAATTTATTATAAAAGGACTCTTTATTTGGTGCTGCTATTAATCCCACCCATGCATTATCAGTAGCGGCAGTAGTTATATAATTCATGATCCGATTCATTATTTGTGTACCAATTCCTTTGCTCTGATATTCTTTGGATACGGCAACGTCCTGAATATAAAAAGCGATTGATCCGTCTCCAATTACACGTCCCATTGCTATCAATTTGCCATCTTTTCTTGCACTAATGTGGTATAGTGAATTTATCAATCCACTTTTTACTGCATCCAGATTCTTAAGAACATTCCACCCTACGTTCTTACGCATTTTAATGTATTCATCAATAGTCGGTGGTTCTTCTTTAAATACTAAATTTCTTATCATGTTTTATTCCTATTTGTAGTTAATATTGTATGTATTTTAAATATAATATAATAACATAACAACCACAATAATAATTAGACGGTCAGTTCAGACTAATATTTCATATAGATTTTTTAAATAATATGATATTCCGCCCATTATCCCTGCATCTGAACCTAAGACAGACCATCTAATTTCGGGCACATAGGGAACATGGTCCTTTATTTTTTCTTCAATCTTATTTATATACTGCTCATCTTTCTTAAAAATATCTGACACATCTCCACCGATAACTACAAATTCTGGATTAAGGAAGATAGTTCCATTAATAATCCCCGCAGAAATATTAGTAAGGGCATCTTCAATTATTCGAAAACAGACCGGATCTTTTTTTCTATGAAGCTCTACTAACATCTCAAATCTTATATTTTTAAATTGCCCATTCGTCATTTTAAAAAGCCCACTTTTTGGGTCTTTTTTTGAATATAGTATGGCAGTATTTATTAAACCAGCGGGATAAATGATACTTTCTAAATAACCAGGGTAGCCAGTTTCGGGATGGTACATAATGTTATGCCTCATGCTGGTATATGTCTTAGATGTATTTTTAAAGAAGAGCCCACTGAAGACAATATCCTAAACTGCAATACTGTAGGTATAATAAATACTGCTGTAAATATTGTTGCCTCAATCCAATCGACAGAAGCTCTAAAATATCTTACCGGCAATAAAGAAGATATGATAAAAGGACTTATAAATATTGATATATGGGATCTTTTCCTTGATGTAGTTGATATAAAAAATAATAAAGAATATAAGTGTCCTGTATGTGGAGATAAAAAATAATATCCAATAACGAAACTTCTATATACAGTTCACAGCATTCTGAAAATTCTCACTTTCAAAATGAACATAGATTTTGGTTGAATCCAGACTTAAATGACCAAGTAATCTCTGGACTAACAGGATATTAACATTCTTTTCTGTAAGTCTTGTTGCAAAGCTGTGTCTGTTATGGTGAGCTCACCATAATGTAACACTCTACATAATGCCTGAAACTATGTGGAGTATAACCTTTCTTTTTAAGTCCACTAATATTCAACCACATATTGATTAAATTATGAAAGGAAGTAGCTGTAAGTCTGTTACCCTGCTCTCCGATTATTAGAGCCATATTTTCCAGAGGTAACCTTTGTCCCAAATATTGATCCAGAAGATCTTTTACTTTTGGATGCAGGGGTATAATCCTATCACCCTTATTTTTAGAGTTTCTTACGGTAAGCCATTCTTTACCAAGGTCTATATCCTCCCAATTAAGATTAAGGAGTTCACTTTTCCTGAATCCGCAATAGAAGAGCATATGGAATATAAGCTTATCTCTTATATAGTTCTTCTTGCATCTTCTGGGACTGTATTTAAGACAGTATATAAGCTTTTCAAAGTCCTTTTCCGACACTGCTACAGGTATTGGTTTTGTTTTTTTTGGAAGCCTTATTTTTCTGGTCGGATTAACCTCAATTATTTCGTTCTCTTCTAAAAAGTTAAAGAAGCTCTTAAAAATGGATATCATCTTATGCATACTGTTATTAGAGAGGTTCCTGGTTTCAGTTATATTGTAGATATAATCCCTGATTGTAGCTACTTTAATCTCAGATAAAATGATTGCAGTGCTATCAAGATGGAATAGAAGCTTTTGAAGCTCTATCCTATAGCTGTACAAAGTAGAAGGAGAGCAGTTTTTTTCTACCTTAAGATAGGTAAGGTATTTTTGTAAGTAGGATGCCAGCTTTAGACTTCCAGTAGATGCTTTTTGATTCTCATTAGCCATTTTTCCTCCCTTGCTTTAAGTTTTTTAACATGCAAAGCCAGGAAAAATGGACTTAGTTGGAATGGAACTCGGCTTATAGACTAAATACAGAACAATTCTGCTCACCGAGTTTAAATCACTCGAGGAATACCTGTTTAAAAACAGCACTATATTGGGTATTATTATACCATTTTTGGGGTAGAGTAGTAAGGGATTTTAGGAGGATTTCTCTGGAGTGAGCGTGTAATCAATTCCTAGATTTTTACAAATAAAGGTCCTTCAGTCTTCTTCCTGGTCTGCAAATTATCTACTAAGAGTTTAGGGAGAAGATAAAAATAATATAGTGTGTATAATGGTTTAGTACAGTACCCGGCTTATAGACTGACCCCGTAAGTTTTTTAGCCCTTAAGCTGTACTAAAAAAGAAGTATTCCCCTGGCTTGCCCCTAGTTTTGCCACTGTTAATGGGCTTAATTTGTACAACTTCAATTATACTGCTGAACCAGTATTTATCAAATTATTTTTCTATTTAGTACAAGAATTTTTAGAAAAGTTTTAAACTAGTGATATCATTAAGAGTGAAATGATTTAATGTTATAATATCATTGTTTATTATATAAGCTACATAAAGATGATGCTATTTAATAGAAAACTTGATTCAAGCTATTCAGTAAAATCAATATTTATAAATCTTGTATTAATTTTGCTAAAAAGAATTAATGGTGAGGCAATTGACATATTCAAGATAAAAATAATTAGATGGAAATATAGACCTAAAAGAATAAAGATCCTTTTTGTGGGGGAGTCGCCACCACCATATGGAAGAAAAACATTTTTTTATCAAGGAAGAGCTGGTTTATTTATCCACACAATCTCAGCATTTAAAAACGTTTTTGGAAATAAACTTAATAAATTCTCTAATTTTTTAAAATATTTTGAAAGTAAAGGATGTTATTTAGATGATTTATGCCCAAAACCATCCAATTTTTATGAGATTAATAAAAAAAAGGGGATATATATAAAACTGCTTTCCAGGCGGATAAGAAGAATGAAGCCTGAGTCTATAATTATTTTTGGAAAAGGAATAAATGATTTTGTATACGAAGCAATTGCACAATCAGGAATTTTAAAGAAAAATAGTGGAAATCTAATATTTGAGAACATACCATTTGCAGGACAGGGGCATCAAAATGATTATATAATTATGGTTGAAAAAGCATTAGAAACATTGGTCAAGAGGGGCATACTAGATTATGATGATTAAAAGAATTCCTGTTTGGAAAGAATATGAAGAATATATTTTAGAAATTCTGATAAAAAAATTTCCCGGTCGTGTCTTTAAAGCAGACGACTCAATAAAAGGTATTTTCAGCAAAACAAATAGACAGGTAGATATATCAGTAAAAGATTCATTTTTGAAACATAATTTTTTAGGTATAGTTGAGTGTAAGCACCTCGATAGGAAGATAGATGTTCAAGTCGTGGACTCTTTTGTTGGTTTTCTGGAGGATGTCGGAGCAAATATTGGAATAATAATTACAAACAAGGGATTTTCAGATGCTGCAAAAAACAGAGCAAACCGCAGTCCAAGAATATTTATAGATGTAATTGAGCTAGAAAAGTTAGAGGAATATATATTTCCATGGGATGTATGCCAAATCTGTGATCCAGGGCCTGACAGACCACCTCCATTAATAAACTGGGAATATCCTCCTTATGGAGCAAAGTTAAACGGGGTAAGCTATATAGTGGATTTTGGTAGGTGTAGCTGGTGCAATGAAATAAGCGTAAAATGCCATAGTTGTGGAGTTGTAACTCCGATTGCTGAGGAGGATTTAAACAAAATTGTTGAATGTGAAGGGAGTTGTGGATTAAAATTTAGGATTAATAGGAAATATGATAAAAAGTCTTTACCTGAAGATGAATTTGAAATATTTAAATAATAATTTTTTATCAAGTTACAATAAATTAAGCACTATTTATTTAAATATTATTATTTATTTAATTTTTTAATATGAATAGAGAAGTATCGATAAAAAAAATTGAGGATAAAATATTTGAAATGATTTATAGGGCAGAAACCTTTCTAAGGTGGACCCAAGATTTTTTTATACTGTATGAAGAAGGTGGCAAAGAAAATAGTCAAGATGCACTAAAATTGAATGAGTTTTATAGTAGTCCCAATACAATGTGTATTGTGTTGCATCATATCTTATACTTTCAGGAGGCTACTCTAATTTTAAATACATTACTCGAGAAAAAAAGAGGATCGAGAGAACCCACTGAAATATCTTTCAGCTTTTATTTATCTAAAGTAAAAATAGAAGAATTTGAAGAAAAAATTAATAAAGTCATTAATAAATATGACAAATCGAACTTAAGACTAATAAGAAATAGGATTTTTGCGCATAAACAATTCGATAGTTCAGGTGATCCGATAACAGGTTTTTTAAATCCAGTAAAAAAAGAAATTGTTGCAGAAGCGTATTCAACTATTAATGAATTAAAATATTTGACTATTAAATATTTTAGCCATTCTTCAAATAATTATTTCAAGGATTTTTATAACCCAGCTTTTAATGTTATTTACAAAACGTTAGAATCTAACATGAATAGAGTGAATTAATTTTTTGTAGTTTTATAATTCTGATAGCTTTTATAATAATATTAGAATATCAAAATTGAGATATTGTAGTAGCTTAATTTATGCTTTGGGAGAGGGGTAAAAATAATGTATATTCCAGCAGAGGAAGAGTTTATCAAGGGTATAAAAGAATATAGAAAATATGAGAAGCGTGACTCTATGTATAAAGTTGCTACATTTTTAATATCACACTTCTGGGGTAGATTTGAAGATATGGCTGATGGCTTAGGAGTAATATTGCTTACCTGGAATCAGGCATTCTATAGGTACGGTCCATTGGATTTTGACAGGCTGGAGGACTGTTTAAAAAGTAATTTTTCTGATATTCAGTTTTTTAGGGATAGAGATATTTTCAGCTATAATTCCAATGACAATAATAGGATAAAAAATATGTTCTATAGATTTTTAGATGCCACCTCAATAAAAATTAACAGTTCCAAGTCTAAGACCAGTCCTGTAAGTGTCGCAAAAAGCCTGCATATTTTATGTCCTAATTTTTTTTCGATTTGGGATTCGGGTATAGCAAAAAGTTACGGGTATAATTATTCAGATAATCCAGGTACCAGGTATCTGGATTTCAGCAGTGATTTGAAGGAATTTGCTATTGAGATCAATAAATATAAAAAAATTCCCAAAGATAGATCCATCATCAAATTGATAGATGAGTATAATTACTCAAAATATACTAAAAGTTGGATATAAAAGATTTTAAAGATATTTTCCAAAAAACTTGGGGAGTAATTTATTAAATCTAAATTTCTATCGGATCAATTCCTGAAATAATCTATTTTTCTATTTTATATAATAACTTATAATTATTTCATATTATTTTAATATGTTCAGGCATTTTGGATTCTAGAAACTTCAATGAGTGTAAAAAGAAAACTATTATTGATATACAATAAATTGCTGAAACACTATGGGCCTCGTAATTGGTGGCCCGCAGATTCATCTTTAGAAATAATCTTTGGTGCAATACTTGTTCAAAATGTTTCCTGGAAAAATGCTAAAATTGCCATTGATAATTTAAAAGAGCATAATATGATGTCAGCTGAAGGAATTATCAATGCTGATCTTGAATTGATTTCAGATATAATAAAGCCTTCGCGCTTTTATAATCAAAAGGCTAAAAAACTAAAAAGCTTCTGCAGTTTTCTGATAGATAATTACAACAACTCTCTTCGTAAAATGTTCTTAAATGATGTCGGGTCTCTTAGAATGGAATTATTAAATATTTATGGAATAGGTAAAGAAACAGCAGATTCTATACTATTATACGCAGGGGAAAAACTATCATTTGTATCTGATAACTACACAAATAAATTTCTCAATAGATATAGATTTACAGATAATTTAAATACTTATGAAGACGTAAGAATATTTTTCATGGATAACCTGCCAAAAGACATATACCTTTACAATGAATACCATGCATTGATTGTTCACCATTGTTATCACACATGCAAAACAGTACCTGATTGTTATAATTGTACTGTCGGCTTTATCTCAGAAGATTGTTACTGTAAATTTAAGAGGAAGATTAAAAATATCTGAATAGTATTTTAAATGAAATAGAAAATGGACAAACTTACAAAAGAACAGAGAAGCTACTGTATGTCTCAAATTAGAAGTCGAGACACAAAGGCAGAAATAATGTTTAGAAAACTATTATGGAGCAGAGGATTTAGAAACTATAGAGTAAAAAATAATATTTTCGGAAAGCCTGATATATTATTTTCTAGTAAAAAAATAGCGGTGTTTGTAGACGGTTGTTTCTGGCATAAATGTCCTGTCTGTTTTGTAAAACCCAAGTCAAATAATAAATATTGGGATAAGAAGATAGATAATAATGTAAAAAGAGACAAAATTGTAGGCAAGGAGCTGATGAAACAAGGTTTTACAATATTAAGGTTTTGGGAGCATGAAATATATAGTAGTATTAACAAATGCTTCTTAAAATTTAAGGAAACTTATGAAAATAAAAAATAGGACTATTGACTTATTTGCAGGTATTGGTGGAATAAGAATGGGGTTTGAAAAAGCAGGTTTTAAAACTGTATTCTCAAGTGATTATGATAAATACTGCAAAGAAACATTTGATTTAAATTTTAGAAGTCCTAATCTTACATTAGCTGATATTAGAGAATTGGAGAGTTCTAAAATTCCCGAGTTTGATTTTCTGCTTGCTGGGTTTCTATGTCAGCCGGTAGATGTAGT
>SDBT01017541.1_pt1 | contig 11301 bp, 2 predicted proteins | sample 2277101 | NCBI WGS metagenome assembly SDBT01 (sample SAMN10404973, study PRJNA504765) | marine sediment metagenome | isolation source: marine sediment core GS10_PC15, 103 cmbsf | place: Arctic Ocean: Southern Knipovich Ridge | collected 2010 | reverse complement strand
GCCCGGCGCTTTCCAGACCATTTTACCAACAGACGGCGTAATCAATGTGGATGTCTTTTCCGCACCCGTGCCCGTGGCCTGGAGCGCCTCAAGTAACGCCACAAGTTATATCCTGGAAGTCTCCAAGGAAGACGATTTCACGCCGGCTAATATGGTTTACTCAGCCACACTGGGCCCCAATACCACCAGTCACTCCGTGACCTACGGCACATTATATGGCGGGGTTTGGTATTACTGGCGGGTCAAGGCCGTTAATGCCTATGGCACGACCCTTTCATCGGATGCGCCATCGTGTTTCTATACTTCATCAGGTGGCATCATACCCGGCGCATTCAATTTGTCCACGCCGATTGATAATGATTCCGGCCTGTCCCTGACCCCGGAACTCAACTGGACCAATGCTCCCAAGGAAAGCAAATACATCGTCTATCTGGATAACGACTCCGGTTTCTCCTCGCCGATTTATACAGACACAACCAGGCCCGGCGAATTGGGTATCCAGATTCCATCATCAGCCGGACTGACCGAGACCTCGCGGTATTACTGGAAGGCGGAGGCAGTTAACTACTTCGGCAACCGGCCATCATCAACCTATTCATTCATAACCGGTCCCATAAGTTCCTATACCATCACGCCCACAGTCACGACTATCACAGCCGGCCAGGGCGTAACCATGACCATCACGGCCTATAATTCCGATAATGCGCTGGTGACCTCGCACAGCCCGGTTACCCTGACGATGAATTCCGGCGCCGGCTTGACCTACTATACTAATAACACCTTAACTACACTCAACCCGACCGGCACATACACAATGACCAATGGCGTAGCCACGGTTTATCTAAAGATAACCCTGGCCGGTTCTATGACCATTACCGCCACTGACCGGGCCGGACGGACCAAGAGTTGCACCCCGTTCACAATCAATACCGGACCTATTGGCATAATAGCCGTTTCAGGGTCGTCTTCTATAACATCAGGCATAGAGTCATCTTCATATACCGCGATTTCTTATGACGCCTATAACAATCCAGCGCCTGATACCTATACCTGGACCAAGGCCAATGGCACGGGTTCGGCCAATCTCAATGCCAGCAAACTCACCGGCATCCTGGCTGGCACCGTCACAATCACTGCCACCTCGGTTTCTGCTCCCGCCAAGGCGGGAGGACAGGTCGTAACAGTCCTACCCGGCTCAATTGCTACGGTAACTATCTCCGGTCCTGACCCGATTACCTCCGGCATAGAATCCTCATCATACACTGCAATCTCAAAGGATATAAACAATAATACCGTCTCAGATACATTCACCTGGATTAAGACAGACGGCACCGGCACTGCCACCCGCAGTGTGGATAAACTGACCGGGGTTCTGGCCGGTACCGTGACTATCACCGCCACCTCGGTGGCGGCCCCGGCTAAATCCGGCGGTAAGACCGTCACAGTCCTGCCCGGCGTGATTGCCACAGTGGCCGTGGCCGGCTCCAATAGCATCACATCCGGCGTGGAGTCATCATCATACACAGCGGTCTCTAAAGACATAAACAATAATACCGTCTCAGATACATTCACCTGGATTAAGACAGACGGCACCGGCTCGGCCAATCTCAACGCAGATAAACTTACCGGCATCATGGTTGGCACCGTAATCATTACAGCCACCTCGGTGGCGGCCCCGGCTAAATCCGGCGGCAAGACCGTTACGGTTATCCCCGGCGTAGTTAACACGGTCACGGTGGCCGGCCCTGACCCGATTACCTCCGGCATCCAATCCTCATCATACACGGCTACCTCTACGGATGCGGTCGGTAATCTGGTCTCAGACACCTACACTTGGACTAAATCCAACGGCACAGGCTCGGCCAATCTTAACGCAGATAAACTTACCGGCGTCTTAGTCGGGACAGTCAACATCACGGCCACATCCAATACTGCTCCAACCAAGGCAGACAGCAAGATGGTGACAGTTCTGCCCGGCACCATTAACACAGTCACGGTAACCGGTCCTGACCCGATTACTTCAGGCATAGAGACCGCATCATACATTGCAATATCACGAGATGTAGCCGGCAATACCGTGGCTGACACATTCAACTGGTCTAATTCCAATGGAAGCGGCACAGCCACCCGTAGTGTGGATAAACTCACCGGTGTCTTATCAGGCACGGTAACTATTACTGCCACCTCTGTCTCTGCTTCAATCAAATCCGGCGGCAAGACCGTTACAGTTGTTCCGGGTAATGCGGTCACAGTCACGGTCTCAGGTGCAGGAATACTTACCTCAGCCGGCACGGCTGAAATCTACATTGCGCTCTCTAAGGATGTCAACAACAATACAGTTACAGAAAGTTACAACTGGACCCATACCAACAACACCGGCTCTGTCACCCGCACAGCCAATACCCTGACCGGCTTCTTGGCAGGAACGGTCACTATCACAGCCACCGGCTCTACCAGCGGGCTTTCATCCTGGAAGACCGTTACCATAGTGCCCGACGCAATTACTCAGGTCACGGTCTCAGGTGCTGATACACTTACCTCAGCCGGCACGGCTGAAATCTACACTGCGCTCTCTAAGGATGTCAATGGTAATGCAGTTACAGAAGGTTACAACTGGACCCATACCAACGACATCGGCTCTGTGACCCGCACAGCCAATACCCTGACCGGCTTCTTGGCAGGAACTGCCACTATCACCGCCACCGGCACTACCAGCGCTATCTCCGGCGGCAAGACCGTTACAGTTGTTCCGGGTAATGCGGTCACAATTACGGTCTCCGGCGCTGATACAATCACCTCAGCCGGCACGGCTGAAATCTACATTGCGCTCTCTAAGGATGTCAACAACAATACAGTTACAGAAAGTTACAACTGGACCCATACCAACAACACCGGCTCGGTTACCAGAATTGCTAATACCCTGATCCCGCTTACAGCGACAGCGGGACAAGTCACCATCACGGCCACCGGCTCTACCAGCGGGCTTTCATCCTGGAAGACCGTTACCGTAGTGCCTGGCGCAATTACTCAGGTCACGGTCTCAGGTGCTGATACAATTACCTCAGCCGGCACGGCTGAAACCTATACTACGGTATCTAAGGATGTTAATGGTAATGCAGTTACGGAAAGTTATATTTGGACCCATACCAACGACATCGGCTCTGTCACCCGCACAGCCAATACCCTGACCGGCTTCCTGGCAGGAACTGCCACTATCACCGCCACCGGCACTACCAGCGCTATCTCCGGCGGCAAGACCGTTACTGTTGTTCCGGGTAATGCGGTCACAATTACGGTCTCTGGTGCAGATACTCTTACCTCTGCCGGCACGGCTGAAATCTACACTACGGTATCTAAGGATGTCAACAACAATACAGTTACAGAAAGTTACAACTGGACCCATACCAACGGCACCGGCTCGGTTACCCGCACAGCCAATACCCTGACCGGCTTCCTGGCCGGAACTGCCACCATCACTGTAACAGGTGTAACCAGCGGGCTCTCTTCTGGTAAAACAGTTACTGTAGTCCCGGGCGCGCCGGCTAATTTAACCTTCACCCAGCCACCGACCAATACCACAGCCGGTGCTGCAATTACCCCGGCCGTAGTGATTAATATCAGGGATGTAAACGGCAATGATATCTCAAACCAGTCAGTAACTGTCACCACCACCAATGGGACACTCCTGAGCGGCGCCTTGAATCAAACCACCGATGTCTCAGGTGATGCGACATTCAGTAATTTGAGTATGACATTAGCCGGCGCCTATGCCTTAACTGCCACAACCGGCGCCGTGAATATGACATCAAACAACTTCAATATTACAGCCGCAACACCGAATAATTTGGTCTTTCTCCAGCAGCCCACCAATACTATTTCAGGCGCGGCATTTAGTCCGGTCATTATCGTGCGTATCCGCGATGCCTATAACAATCTGGTAGCCAACGCCACCAACCCGGTCTCCATCACGGTATCTGCCGGCTCAACACTGGCCGGCACAACCATTGGCGTCTCTGCGGTCAACGGCGTGGTCACCTTTACCAATGTATCAGTAAGCGGAGCAGGCACCGGTCGGGTCTTGACCGCTACCGCATTAGGACTGACCTTGGCAACCTCCAACTCCTTTGATGTATCTGCCTTTGGCCCGGCCGCTCAACTACTCTGGGTGGCTCAACCCATCTCACCGCAGTATACCATTCCGGTCTGGAACCCGGCCCCGTCTATCCGCGCCACCGATGTCTATAGCAATACGGTTACTACTTATTCCTCTGCGATAACCATAGAGCGGGTCAGCGGCACCGGCACATTAATCAGTAGCGCCGCAGACGCATCAAGCGGCCTGGCCGCATTCCCGTCTATCCAATACAATACCGCGGAAGATATTACAGTCCGGGGCATATCCGGCGCGCTCACGCCTACCGCCAATATAACCCTGACCATCCTGAACAGCGCGATTTCCGGCGCCTGGACCGAGACCGTTTTCACCACCGGCACATTTGCTAATTGCGCGACCACCACCGGCGGGGCGGATGTTGTTCTGGAATCAGTCTTAATTCCGGTTATCTTTAACTATGTCGCCGGCGGCATGACGCCAGTTACCTATGATTATACCGGCGCACAGCAGCAATGTGTTGTGCCGGTTGGTGCCACCGAAATGACAGTGGATGTCTTAGGCGCTCAAGGCGGCAACACCGGCAACACCAGCCCCGGCGGCGCCGGCGCATGGGTGCGGACCACGTTCTCGGTCACACCTGGCCAGACATTCTATATCTATGTGGGCGGTGTTGGCGCCACTCAGGTTGCTGGCGGCGGCGGCGGCGCGGGCGGCTGGAACGGCGGCGGCGCCGGCGGCGCCGGCGACTCCGGCGGCTGGAACGGCGGCGCGGGCGGCGGCGGCGCTTCAGACATCCGGAGCGGAGGCACTGCCCTGACTAATCGTCTGGTGGTGGCCGGTGGCGGCGGCGGCAATGATTGGAACTTCACCGGCGGCGCGGGCGGCCAGAACGGCAGCGCCGGCGCCGGCGACTACCCCGGCCTGGGCGGCACCCAGAGCGCCGGCGGCGCGGGCGGAGCCGGCACCTGGACCGGCACTGCTGGTGTTCTCGGCGCTGGCGGCATTGGCGGCACCTACACCGGCGGCTATGGCGGTGGTGGCGGCGGTGGCGGCGGCTATGGCGGCGGCGGTGCCGGCGGCTCCGGCGGCGGTGGCGGTGGCGGCTCATGCACCAGCACCGGAACGAGCACGACCTATACAGACAACTATTGGACTGGCAACAACGGCCAGATTCGCATTTACTTCGCACCGCGGGCCTGGGTTGTGCCGGCTGGCGTAACCTCAATCCAAGTGGATTGCCGGGGCGCCAGAGGCGGCACCGGCGGCGCCGCCGGCGGCAACGGCGCACGGGTCCAGACCACGCTCTCGGTCATACCCGGACAGGCACTATATATATATGTAGGCGGCGCCGGCGGCAACCGTAGCGTGGGCGCCCCAGGCGCCGGCGGCTGGAACGGTGGTGGCACCGGCGGCACCGGCGGCAGCAGCAGAGGCGGCGGCGGCGGCGGCGGCGTTTCAGACATCCGGAGCGGAGGCACTGCCCTGACTAACCGTGTGGTTGTGGCAGGTGGCGGCGGCGCCGGCGGCGGCAGAGGCGGCTGGAACGGCGGCGCGGGCGGCTACCCCAACGGCAGCAACGGAGGCGCCGGCTACCCCGGCCTGGGCGGCACTCAGAGCGCCGGCGGCGCGGGCGACGGCGGCGGCACTGATGGTGGTCTCGGCTACGGCGGTGGTGGCGGCGGCGGCTCCAGCTATGGCGGTGGTGGCGGCGGGGCGGGCTACTACGGTGGTGGTGGCGGCGGTCGCGGCAGCAGCTACGGCGGCGGTGGCGGTGGCGGCTCATCCTGGACCTCAGGCCCGAGCCCGACCTGGACCACCGGCTTTCAGGCCGGTAACGGACAGATTATCATTACCTATCCGCAGTATTTTACTCCCGGCGTCTATACCTCAACCGCCATTGCCCCGCCCAGTGGCGCCATCAACCAATGGAATGTCCTGACCTTTACCTCAACAGCCCCTGGCTCTACTACATTTACTGTGGATGTCCTGAATGAAGCAGGTGATACGGTCTTATTGACCAATGTGGTCAGCGGGGGCAGTTTAACTGCGATTGATGCGCTGACTAATCCGCGCATCCGGCTCAGGGCCAATCTCGCTACTACGGATACCGCGGTTACACCCACCCTGTCGGATTGGAGCGTAAGTTATACATACGTACCGTGACACAAATGCGGAGTGCGGAGTGTTGAGTTACGACCGGAGGGAGTCCCGCCTGCCTGTCCCCCGTACGGGGCAGACAGGTCAGGGATAGTTATGTGCCGTAGAGGAGTGCTCTGCTGAACGAAAAGTTCGTAGAGGGCGACAACTGATTCGTCGATGGCAACGAACGATTCGTAGAGGGCAACCAGGGTTCGTAGAGAGTAACCAAAGATTCGTAGAGGGCAACGACCGGCTCGTAGAGGGCAACCAAAGGTTCGTAGAGAACAACGACCGGGTTGTAGAGGGCAACGATCGGCTTGTAGAGGGCAACCAGGGCTCGTAGAGGGCAACGACCGGCTCGTAGAAGGCAACCAAAGGTTCGTAGAACAGGACAATCTATTCACATAACACCTTTAACTTTGGTAACTTATGGTAAACCCACACACCAATGCATTGGTGTGCGGGTAAATCCCGATGAGATTGCCACGCCCTGACGGGTTCGCTGTACGCGGTCCCTTCGGGTTCGCAATGACTGTCATTGCGAGGAGCCCCCGCCTTTGGCGGGGATAAACTCCGCGACGAAGCAATCCCCAGGGAAGAAAGGCAAAATATGGCACGAGATTATTTACCCAGAACGGACGCCGAGTTTGACGAGTGGCTGCGCAATTTCAGCGCCAATATCAGCGTGATTGGCACGGCCCTCGATCTACCGGCGGCTAAGGTTACTGCTGCGGTCAATGCCTATCCGGCCTGGCAAGCGCTCTATGTCGCGCACCAGAGCGCCCAGGATGCCGCCAAATCCGCGGCCGAGGACAAGGATGAAGGACGCGATACGGCCAAGGATACGGTCCGGGAAGTGGTCGGGATGGCCCAGAAACACAAGGGACTGACCGACGGACAACGGGAGACACTGCGTATCACCGTGCCGGACCGCGAGCCGACCCCGATTCCGCCGGACTATGTGCTCAATCTGGCGCCGCCTAACCTGATTCTGGATTGGAAGCAACGCGGTCAGGTGACGGTCCATTTCGGAGTCAATCCGGCCAATGAAAAACTCAACGCCAAACCAAAAGACATTGCCGGGGCCAGAATCTCGTATCGGATAGAAAGCGGGCCGTGGAACTTTGTGGCCGATGATACCAACAGCCCCTATTTACATAATTTGGTCATTACCGAGCCGACCAATGTGGAATACCGGGCCCAGTGGATTGACAAGAAGATGCGCACCGGTCCTTACAGCGAAACGGCCAAATGCACGGTTAGTCCGTAGGCAAGAAAATGCAACCACGAAGGCACGAAAGGACGAAGGCGCTAAACATAGGATTTTCGTGTTTTCCGAGTTTCGTGTTTTCGTGGTAAAAGGAGATTTTTATGTCATTAACCCCAGGTGAGGTCAAGACCGAACACATCGCCAACTCTGCCGTGACCACGCCCAAGATAGCAGACGGCGCCATCAGTACGGTTAAACTCGGGAGCAAGGTTGTCAGCACCGAGAAAATCGCCAATGCCTCGGTGACCGCCTACAAAATCGGCCGGGCACAGGTGACCACCTCCCGCTTGAAGAATGCCGGTGTCAGCACCGAGAAAATAGCTACCGGCGCAATAATTGCATCCAAGATAGCGGACAATGCGGTTACGGTTACAAAGCTAAAGAGTTCCAGCGTGATAACGGCCAAGATTGCGGATAATGCCGTGACCACGAAAAAATTGCTGAATGGAGCAGTCAAGACCGAGAAGATTGCATTCCGGGCCGTGACCACGGCTAAGATTGCCTCCGGCGCGGTCCGTAGTCCTCAACTATCCGCTAACGCTGTTATTACAACCAAGATTGCCAATGGCTCAGTTACGCCGGCCAAGTTGTCATTTACACTGCCTCCGCCAGACGGGGGCGGTATCACCAGACCGTTGACTCCGCCGGTGGCGACGGCTGAAATCGCCAATGGCTCAGTCACCCCGGCCAAGTTGTCTTTTACACTGCCTCCGCCCGGCGGTATCACCAGACCGCTGACCCCGCCTGTTGCCACGGCTGAAATCGCCGATGCGTCGGTAACTGCGGACAAACTGGCTACTGATTCCGTGACCCAAACTAAAATCGCCCGTAATACAGTCGGCTGGTCGGAAATAAGGGAGCAATCTCTTGAGCCGGAGCAGATAAAAACACTTTCCGGGCTACCGCCCACGCCCGGACAGGTTCCGGTATATGATGAGTCCCAAGGAAATCAGTGGTGGTTCAGATGGGCAAGTATTCCTGAAATGGCTTTAGCCCGGCCGCTCGTTCCTCCGGTGGCGACAGAAGAGATAGGACTGGGGCAGGTGACAGGAGACAGAATACAGGACACAGCAATAACCACGGATAAAATAGGTGATGGGCAGGTGACGCCGGCCAAATTGTCGTTTAGCCCGCTGGCCAGACCATTAACGCCTGGTGTTGCCACTGATGAGATTGCGAACAACGCCGTGACTACAGAAAAGATAGCGTTGACTGCGATTTCGACCGAGAAACTCGCGAACGGCTCAGTTACGCAGGAAAAGCTGGCTCCGGGAGTCGGAGGAAATCAGATAGTGTTTCTTCCTACCCGAATACAGTTGACCAGTTTAATCGTTATGGGTAATCAGGATTGGATGCCCACGGCCCCGAATCCGGCTATTCCGCCTGAGGCCATTGCCTTAATCCTCCAGGTGGAGCTGGTCCAAGAGAGTATTGCTCCGCCTCCCCAGGGCTGGCTCAATTGCCGAATCAGGAGAGATGCGGCGCAGGCAGAATGTTTTGCCATGGGCATAGAGACGGGCAATGTCGGACAGGTCTACGGCGGACAGGCCATTGTGCCCATAATCAACGGGAGTTTTGAGTATGCGTTTACCGAGGCGTATGGGAATGTGAGTGTCACCTTTAATCCATACATTGTCGGTTACATCGTGTAATAAAATCCCCCTCACTCCCCTCCGTACGGAGGGGATGGGGGGATTTATTCGCTGCGCGGTCACCTGCGGAGTGCGCTTCGTGGTCTCAGTAGAGTTCACTTCGTGGTCTCTGCGGAGTTCTATCCCCTGATTATTCTTGCAATTCACAGCCGATAGTTCTATTATGGTGCTGATTAAACTTTCGGCGTCCGGGCTATGATGAATAAACAGCATGAATAAAACACCAGAGTCATTGTGGTTGGGTGATCGTAAAAATATCGTGGTGGTCCTGCGCCTGATTGTTTTTTCCATCATCTACCTGATTATTCTACAGGAGCGGGGCTTGCGTGATATGCCCCCGGTCTTCTGGGTGGCCACCATCGCCTTCATGCTTTCGGAGTTGGTCTGTCTCTTTGAAAATAAGACCTATTTTTTCGTCCAGCGGATTCTGGGCTGGATTTTCGTATTCGATGCGGTCCTGATTTCTTTACTGATTTATCTGCTGGGGATAGAATCCAGTCAGTTGTTCATCAGCTATTTCGCGGTCATCGCCATCGCGGCCATCTCTAGAAGCGTTCTGGCCTCGTTTGTTATCACATTTCTGATCAGCGCCTTTTATCTTTTTGCCTCCATGCATAACGGTGATTTCGTCCTGATAGGGTTCCTGACCCGGACGCTGTTCTTTTTCGGCGTGGCTCTGTTTAGCGGTTATTTAGCAGAAGAGATTAATAAACAAACTAGGGGAACAAAAGTAATCAGCAAGGCGCTAGAAGAGACAGAACAGCAATATTATGACCTGATAAATAACGCAATCGTCGGTGTTTACAAAACTAATCTCAGGGGTGATATCCTTTTCGCCAACGAAGCCATGCTAAAAATGCACGAAACCCCATCGCTCGAGGAATTAAAAAAGAGAAATGTCATAGAAAAGTACAAAAACCCCGAAGACAGAAAAACCTTAATTGAAAAACTGAAAGAATCCGGGCAGGTTAATAATTTTGAAATTGAGTTATTCACGGAAAAGAATAACATAAAAAATGCCATTATCAATGCCACCTTAGAGGGCGAAGTTATCCTGGGCATGATGATGGATATCACCGATTATAAAAAGGCGGATATCAAAAACCGGGAGCAAAGCGAATTCCTTGATACGGTCTTTTCCGCTTCTCCGGTAGGCATAGCAACCTATCGCCCTGACGGGCAATGCGTTTCGGCAAACGAACGTATCGCGCAAATACTCGGCGGAACAAAGCAAGACATTATCCGTGCCAATTTTTATAAAATCAAATCATGGCAAGAATCCGGGTTACTCAAAGATGCAAAAGAAGTTCTGTCCAAAGGCATTGAAACCAAACGTGAAATTCATATTGAAACAAGTTTTGGCAAAAAAGTCCTCCTTGAATGCCGATTTAAACGTTTCATATCAGGCGGCCAGCCGCATCTTTTGGAAATTATTGATGATATTACCGAGCGCAAAAAGGCCGAGCAGGAAATGCGCCTGCACGATGAAATCATGAAGCATATAGCCGAAAGCGTCTGCCTGGTAGGCCTGGATGACGGGATAATCAAGTACGCCAACCCGAGATTCGAAAAGATATTCGGATACAATCCGAGCGAGATACTTGGCAAAGATGTCTCTGTATTAAACGCCCCAAATGCCAAAGACCCCAAACAAACAGCCAAGGAAATCCGGGCAGCTCAGAATAAAACCGGTGAATGGCACGGAGAAATCAACAATATTAAAAAGGACGGCACGCTGTTCTGGTGCTATGCAAATTGCTCTGTATTTCAACATCCGGATTACGGCAAAGTTGTTGTTACGGTTCACCGGGATATCACCGAGCGCAAGCAGGCCGAAGAGACAGTGCGCGAAAGCGAGATGCGCTTCCGGACCTTCTTTGAAAACGCGCCCATCGGCATGGCGATCATAAATCTTGACGGCTCATACGCCCGGGTTAATGACGCCTTTTGCGGCATCCTGGGATATACCCAACAGGAGTTTGACCGACTGGGTTATGAGAAAATAACCCATCAGGATGATGTGGCCATCAGCCGGGAGACCAGTGATTCGCTGCTGAGCAATAAAATCACCACCCGGTCTTTTAACAAGCGCTATTTCCACAAGAATGGCTCGATGGTTTGGGTGG
>SDBT01017540.1_pt1 | contig 11301 bp, 9 predicted proteins | sample 2277101 | NCBI WGS metagenome assembly SDBT01 (sample SAMN10404973, study PRJNA504765) | marine sediment metagenome | isolation source: marine sediment core GS10_PC15, 103 cmbsf | place: Arctic Ocean: Southern Knipovich Ridge | collected 2010 | reverse complement strand
ATTGAAATGTATTATATTTGGAAAAACAAATTCGGGAAAAACTTTACTTTGTCAGAATATCCTAGCAAAGCAATTTACTCCTTTTGAAAAGATATATCTGTGTCACTGTGGAGATGATACACGAGAATGGGACGATATAGATGTAGAAAGATTAGATGAAATTCCTCCGCCGAATTTCTTTGATGTGAATAAAAAAGAAGCAATTATATTTGAAGATTTAGCATTTGATTCTCTTGACAAAGAGCAAAAAAGTAATCTTGACCGTATTTACGGCTATAGTTCCACTCATCTGAACGTAGTACCATTTATTTGCGTACAACGGAACTATAATATTCCTTTACGTGTGAGAGCCGGATGTAATGTGTGGATTTTATATAATTTGGATAATATAAGAACAAAAAAAATGTTAGGAAATCAATTAGGATTTGAATCAGATGAATTTATAAGATTAATGGATATGTTAAAAGGTCCTCATGATTCGCTTTGCATAGATCGTACTAAAAATACTAAATACCCATTAAGAAAGAATCTTTATGAAATTATATCCTAATTTGTTGAACCGTGCAATTTTACCCTGTTTATTTCACCTCCTCTAAATGTTGGTGGTCTTCCAAATGTTCTAATATTTTTTTTTCTATTTCTTTTTCCACCTTGTCCAAACATTGGACCTAGTTGTAATCCACTTCCTGGTTGTCGTGCTAAAAGTTCATCAGTCTCTCTTATCAAACTATCGATATCCACAGTACTTGATCGTGGTGAAAATATTTCTGATCCAGCTGGTTGAAATCTAGATGTTGGTGCTAAAAGTTCATCAGCCTCTGATATCAAAAGATCGAAACTCGATTGTGGTCCAAATATTTCTGATCCAGCTGGTGTTAGTGATATTGGTGATCCAAATGAACTAACTGATAAATCAATTCCACTCAATGTTTCTAAATCAAATGGTTCGCTTTTAGATTCAACCCCCACAGATCTAGGTTGAGAAACAGATCTTAAATCACCTGATCTTAATGTACGAATTCTTTGTAGATCTTCTCTTGCTTCTTTTTGTATTTGTGGCGGTAATGCATCAAAAGCTTCTGCTGGGGTCGGTTTACGTCCTAATTGCTCAGTTAATCCAGCAATAAATCCCCTTTTTCTTGAATCATCTTTTAATGCCGCAAATGCTTCTGCTTTTGATCTTTCTATAATGGAAACAAATGCAGTTGAACCTTCTTCTGCAGATCGAACTACACCAGGAATATGAAGAGATTCAGGTGTTGGAGGTTCATCTCCTTTAAATTCTTTTTCGTCTTTTTCTTCTGCACGCAAAATAGAACCAGTTTCGCTTTCAAGCCTCTGACGTGCATTTACAGCATTAACAACAACGCGATTTCTAACGGCACCAATTGCGTTAGCTACAGTTGGATAAACAAATCCACTCAATAAATCAATGGCATTTAAATCTGGATCGTTTATAAACTGAGCTAATGTTATTGGTGTATTATCATCTACCAACACGGTATTACCGAATAGGGTTGGAATATTGCCATATTTATATAAATAGAATTTTATTAAATTCATTCTTGTTGGGTTATTTAACAAATATTCTTTATTTATAACAGCACCGTTGAAAAATTCATCATCAATTGCACCTGTTAATCCTAACTCTCTTGTGTTCCATGGTATTGGTATATGTTTTAATTTATCTTTATATTGTTGAGCTAATATATTTGTTGAATCTGCTACATCATCAACTTGTGATAACATAAGGGCAGTTAAGGTGTCTAATGTGCTACCTGACACTCTACGCCAATCGATGATTTCATCAGCAATTCCCAATATAGATGCAAGACCTTCTGATAAACCAACAGACTTTTCTTCAAATATAACTTTTCCTTCATCATCTTTCATTATTTTTCCAGTTGTATCTTTTTTTGGTAATCGAATAGAGAACAATTTTTTAATTGTTTCATCTCCGAGTCTAATTTTTATACCTTCTCTTTTTGTCAATTCAGCCTCTATTTGTGTTGGAGTCTTTACTTTAATTGATGGGGGTTTAGGGGCATCTTTTAAGAATGATTTTGGTCTCTTAGGTTCTCTTAATAATAATTTAGATTCACTGTCAGGCGGAGTTTTTAATATCTGTGTTTGCAATCTTATTCTTTGAGTGATTGGTTTTCTTCCTATAACATAGTTTTGCTGAAAAAGCTTTCTCAATGGTATAGACATTTGATACGGTTTATATAATAATTATTATATATCTATATAAATATATAACATATAATTCATCCGTGATTTCTAATTAATAAGGAAACTCTATATATAATGCCAAAACCAGATGTTTTAAAAAGAAGATATAGAAGTCCAGCTATCTATGGAATATCAAGAGCACCAAGACATATTTATAGATATCATAAACAAAAAAAATTAATGGAACAAAAAGGAGTTCAAATGAGTGGAGAGGGTATTTTAGATGTATTGCAATTTCTTGAAAAGGCTAAATTAGCTGTAAAAACTGGAAAGGATTTATTAACAGGTTCAGTTGCTACAGGTATTGTTAATGCTTATCAAGATAAATTTGTAAAAAATCCATTTGCTCAAGATAAACGCGTTGGTGAATTTCATAGTTTCTTAACACACGAATGGGGTAACGCTCCCGTAATAGCAAACTATGCCGGGCCATTTACACAAGTTCTTTTTAGATTGCGAAATTCTCATATGCCAGTCGATATATCTAGAAGCGGAGATTGGTCTAAATCCCTAGACGCTCAAGCTATGAAACACGATATTCTTTATTCGCTTTTACCAAAAAATGCTCCATTAAACCGTGTACAGATTGTAGATAAAATATTTATTGAAGGTGTAAAAAATAGTAACCAACCAGAATTACTAAAAAGAGGAATTATAAAATTATTTCAACTGAAGAGATTTGGTGAAAATATTGGATTAGTAAATAACTCAACAATTGGAATTTCGAGTATGAGAAAGCCGTCTCCAGAGGAGGAGAAATTATTGAGAGAAAAATTACACTTTGTAAATAAAAAGCTTGGATTACCAATAAATCATGGATTGGGTGAAATATTTGTTGGTGGAAGAAAAGAAAAATCTATAATTAATCTAGTATTTGATAGAAGATTATCGAAAAAACAAGCGAGTCAAAGAGAAAGAGAGAAATTTACTTCAAAATTAACTAAAAGAGAATTATTTGACATTCATCCTGAACCAAAACCAGAAGTAGCAGAAAAACAAATATTAGGACTTGAAGCAATTCTTGGTTCAAAATCATTAGGATTACCAGTTACTATAAAAGAAGATCAATTTGGTAAAGGATTGGACGCATTACCTATTCAAAAATTATTGAAATTGGCAAAAACAATCAAACGAAAACCGATAAAAAAAGTTAAAATAAAAAGAGGAGGTAGATATGGAGGTAGGATAGGAAAAAGAGGTGGCCAATTGGGATTAATTGCAGGTCTAGTAGCTTCTGAAGTAATTCCATTAATTATAAAAGCAATCAGAAAAAAGAAAAAGAAAAAAGGTAAAAAAAAATAGAAATCGGGATTAATAATAATCACATTTTGAACATTCATCATGAACACAATCAAAATGTTCACAACTTTTTTTTAATGGATGCCACATATCTTTAATATCATCATAACTACAATTAGGTTCATCATGATTATTAGCACACATACAATCAAAACAACCACAATAATCTTCTGGCTTAGTGCATCTTGAACATATTGTAATACTAAAACCTATACTATCACCATATTCTGCATCGATCATATAAGAATGCCAATCTTTACTATAATATTTACATGATTTTAATTCTCTCATTACATCTATAAAAATAATCTTATGTTTGTTACGCCAAATAATATCAAGTTCCATTTTTCAAAGAGGGGTATATTATAACGATTTTTTCTCAGATTATAACGGTTGTTCTTTCTGATTTTTACTTTGTTTAAACATTTCTCCTAATATATCTGCTAATTTCTGAGTATTTTCTGCTATGTTACGCCAGTAACCTTTAATTTCTTTTTTCTCATCGATCATTGCTTGGTCTGTCAATAATTGTTGTATTTTCCATTCTATCACGAAACGACAGCCCCAAAATTCACCACTCGTATTTAATAAATTACCGTTTACATCTGAGATCCAATTTCTAAATCTAGATGTTTCATTACCTACTAGCTTATTTGCCGAAACAATTGGTGGATGAAATGGTCTATTTACTACTTCAAAACCTGGTGGTTGATCTATTGGAGCTTCCATCATAATTGAGTCAAAACGATTGTTTATTCGCAATCCGGTGTCGCATAAATCGCTGTGAATTAACACCTGCTGTATCTTATTGAAATCCGCTTCTACGTTTCCCTGTTGGCTTACAGTTGTTGTTGCAGGTGGAATTAATGGTACAGTTTGCCCTGCTGTAAATCCCAGTAAATCTCCCATATTATTAACAATACCAAAATCTATAAACACTGGATCAGCCACAGTGCCAAATACCTCAATATATACGGTTTGCGTAGCATCATCAGGAGTGAAATTAAACACAGATGAATCTCCTCCTAATATCTCAAGTTCTCTTTTTAATGCCGCTAATAAATTTGAAAGAGAATATAATCCTTCTTGTAAAACTATAAGAAATGGAACAGCTGTTATATTGATTAGAAAAGAATCATTTATTCCAGTTTTCAAATTCGCAAATGTATTCCAAAATCGACACTCCTGGCACGATATAGTGCAACTGAGAACACCATCTTCAAATCGTGGAATTTCAATTGGAACTAATAAATCTACTGTGAATGTACTACCATCTGCTGACAAAAATGAACTACCACTTGCCGGATCTGAATCTATAATTATATCTTGTTGAAATGTATTAACATAAACTTCTGCCATATTATTGTATATATTTGTATATTAATTATTTTGAATAAAAAAATAATGTGGAAATTCGAGGGTTTATATAGAGTTTCTGTATAGCAAAAATCGGGATTTATACTTCCAATAATCCTAATTTGTTCAATAAATCTCCTACAGTCATTGCTTTCAATTCTTCATCAGACATTCCTTCTGTTAATTTTAAAATTTCATCTCCATCTATATCTTCCTCTTCATCTTCATCAATAGTTGTAGATTTAGAAATAAATTTGACTTGTTTTACTATTTTTGGAGGACTGCTATTAAAAGGTTTTCCGTTATTATTGTATCCTAATTCCTTCAATTTATTAAGATCAATATTATCTTCTCTTAGTGCTTTTTTGAAAGCCTGAGTACCAATGTTCACCATACGGGATGTTTGTTTATTTAGAATTTGATTGACCATATTTACTTAGAATTTATACAAAGTAAAAATCTGGAGAGTTACTAGTATATTCTACAAATATATTTAATCGATTAAAAAAATTAAATAATTATTTATACAAAACCAATAACAAATAATATTGAGCTGTCATTTTGTGTTTTTGTTATAAATCCTTTAAATTTACGTGGATCGATAACACGAAATCTGTATGATGTTATTATGTTGTTTTTTCTTTTTATATCTATTTTTTTTCCTTTTAATAATTTGAATCCCATTTGTTTAAATTTACGTTTAGCTGTATTTATTCTCCAACGTGGACGTTTAAATATTACTGCTTGTACGGCACTTACCATATTTTTAAGAGTTTCTACAAAGTAAAAATCTGGAGAGTTTACTTAGAGTTCGGGTATATCTATTTGGGTGAAATTATATATAATTGATTTAAATATTCAGCACGAGATAATGCGACATATAACATACGAAATACAGAGAAGAAATTATGTAAATCGATAAATATTTTATTAGGAGCTTTTATAGTCTCTCCTTGAATTTGATGGCAAGTGAACGCATGTCTAGCTTCAAAACATTTCTTCTTTTTAAAAACAAAATTCTCTTCGTTATTTGATGGAATTAATATTGAACCATTGAATCTACCTTTCTTTTTCTCCGTACCATCATTTTTTACCATTAAATATTTATTACCTTTATTTGCTTTATTCATCTTATCTGTCCAAAATTTTGCTCTATTTCCTTTTTTTGTTTTTGCATTTCGTGTACCAACCAATATATAATCATTAATTGAATATTCTTCAATAATTTCTTCTTCTGATATACAACGAATTTTCTTTTTTATTTTTTTGAATAATTTTTTTATTGATGTAGATGTCCATTCTCTATAAGATTGCGCATCTTCTATACTTTCGCAATTAAATTCATTATAATTATCTTTCATGAATTTTCTATACCATATTAATAATTTTCTTAATTTCTTACATTTCGCTCTTTTATTTGATGTATATTCAATAACATTCCAATCATTATCACAATCGTTAATGTATCTAAATGATTCATACTTTATACACATTAATTGAAATGAAAATATTTTATCATCAAAATCTCCGAGCATATGCTTAGAAGCAAATGGATATTTTTTTTTTAATTTATTAAATTCATCCATTGTATTGCATGTTGCCTCATCATTTATTATATTGCAAGGAGGTCTGATACCCATTACTTCGCATCCATTAATATAAAATTCTTCCTTTGGATAATTAATCATGTTATACAATACTTCAGTTTTTGCATTGATAAATTCCTTTTGTTTATTATCTCTGAGTTTATGACTTGGACAAATATAAATAGGTCTAATGTATCCAGTATAAGATAAATTCCAAAATGATTTACAAGAACCTCCTGGACCTTTATCGATATTTAGATGAGAATCATTTTTATATTCAATATTCATTCTGTTTGATAGACCTTGATATGTTAACATAGCATATTTCATACAACTATCACTCTTAACTGTCAAAATTGAGTCTTTATATGGTTCATTCACTTCGATATTATCTTGGCTTAAAAATCTACTACAACTAGTTATATCAGGATATTTTTTTGACTTTTCTATGAATCCACACATTATGTCTTCTTTTTTTAATGTATGTTTTTTATAGACTATCTCATCAGTCATAACTCCATAAATATCATCATAATTTATTTTAAATAATTGTTGTAATAATCTGATTCTTTGATATGATGTTGCAAATGATGCGAAATGACATCTATGTGTGACTAAAGATTTCTTTCTATCGAATTCAATTTTTATCGAACCTTCATTTTTTAATTCAAGAAAGTTTTTTATATCATCTTCTGTTGCTGTGTCATCAAATATATCCAATTCCTTTGCTATATCTCTATCTTTTATTGGATTAGAATTGAAATTAACATTGTATCCCAATGCTTTGATATGATTAGCCCATTTTTCACAGCCATCAATGTATATATCTGTTGTACTTCTAACAGCTGTCCAACATCCAATAATTTTAGAGTACCATTTAGGACCTATTTTTCCATCTTGTTTTATCTCTCTTTTATTCATCCATTCAGGAAACTTCCAGTCTGATGTTTTACATGTCCAACACCCATATTCAATATCAAAATCAATATTATTATCTATCATAAATATTAATTCTGGACTTGTTAATTCAATATGATTGTCTACATTGTATATATGCATTTCATCTAAAATTCTCTTTGTATTTTCTGAACAGTTATCATATTTGACATTTGATATTCTGTATATGCCTATATGTGATTTAAGAAATTTAATCTTATTTTTTCTTGATGTGTTATCGAATTTCACATATGTATATTCAGAGAATTGAACTGGAATTCCTTGATAATATTCACATTTATCAAATTCCATATATGCAGTACGCATATCTAATCTACTGAAATTATTAATTTTTAGTTGATTATTCTTGAATAGAAATCTTCCACATTGATGCACAGATGATTGAACTAAATTGGAATATAGTTCATCTTTCCATATCAATGATTGATTATGTTTAATTTTATATTCTTGATCTAAATAATCATAGAATAATTTGAATATTTTCTTAGTTTCACAATCTAATTGAAATGTCTGGTTTATTGTTGAAATCCATTGAATATTATTGTTTATTTTATTGTATGTCAAATCAATGTTATTTTTTTTTAAATCGATATATTTGTTGTTTAGTAATTCTTGTTCTAATTTGATTTGTTCTCCTCCATCTCTTAATGTGAGATTATTTAATTCTATGTGATTTAATCTTGAATTAATAAATTTAAATGTTTTTATTGCCTTTTTATCACATTTTATTGTTATAAAATTAGCTCCCTTATGATCAATGGTTAGAATATCATCAATTATGAAGTTTACATTTATTCTATTACAGAATTTCTTTATTATGTCTTCGGATGCTCCATCTTTGTATAAAGACATATAATCTGTTGCAATCTTAACAAAACTATTGTATTTTTTTATTGTTGAATTAGATTTTTTTAATTCTTTTAATACTTCTATTTTATCTTGTGCCCAATTTATAACTGGTTGAAATACACAATGTTTTAATGTTTTACTATCTAAAAATTTCTGTTCAATCTGTGTTGGTGTCAACTTTGAAGATGGTTGAATTACTATTTTCATTGATTTTACATCTTTATTAAATTTTGCTCTTTTTGATTGTCCTCTTTGTTTAACTTTTATGTTTATTATCTCAGCTTTTATTTGTTGTGATGTAGATGTTTTATACTTTATTTTTGGTTTTGCTGGTGCTGTCAAATCTTTTAATTGTCTCCATAATTTCTGTCTTGAAAACTTTTGTAATTTTGACATTTTATTTCGTATTTCAGCTTCTACTACCTCTCTATCTGTTGCTCCTGTCATTGCTTCAGAAGTAAACCAGTCAGCATCTGGTCTTCCAACTAGGTTTGTTAATCCTGGAATCATTCCTAAATTATCTTGAAATATAGTTTGTCTACCTTCTCCTGTTATTCCTGGAGAAATCCAATCTGACCAAACTTTTTTTGTATATGTTTTACCTGTTGTTGTTGTATATCTTTTTTCCAGTCTCAATACTTTATTCATAAAATATAATACTCTAACATTTTCAGTTATTCCTGAATCTCTTATTAAAAATCTTACTAAATGTGCATCTGCATAGTCTACAAAATTTAACTGTTCTCCTTTATCAAGAAATACTTTACCTGTATATTTTTTACCTGTCATGGTGTAAACTACAGTTTTTATACGAATAGATGGAGTTTTTATTTTTTTCTTTCTTCTTCTTTCTAATTTCTTTTGTTGAACAATTATCTTCTTTTGGATATTTCTTATATCTCTTTTACTTTTTGGTGATAGTTTAGCAAACGCCTTCTGTGCCCTAGTTAATCCGGGTATATTTATTGGTTTAATTTTTACTCTTCTTTGCATTATGATTAAAGAATTTTTATATACTTATATAATTATAATTCTTTAACATAAAAAAAATTAATTAATTGTTTATTTTCTTGTCTGTGATTATATTTATCCTATTTTTTTTATATGTCTATTTCCTTTACAATGTCTGCTATACTTTCCTTTAGTTCCAAAAGTCTTATCACATGTGAGACAATTATATGTGATTACTATACCTGATGCTAAATTATTATGTTTTTTTGTTACGTTATGTCTCGTTAAAGATAATGATGATTTTAATGATTTATCACAACAATTACAATAATATAATTTATTTTGGGCAGCATGTTCACCTCTTTCTTTATAATACTTACATATTTCATCTCTATGACTTAAATAGTAACGTTTTCGTGTATCTGCGTATATATTGTTAACCTGCATTATTCTTTATTCAATTATATATTTATATATTTTTATCTTTAACTAAAAAAAATAATTATTATTAATATTCTGCATAGTGAATCCAATCAAAATCATAATAATTACGAATTAATTGTTTTACCTGTTTATGAAAAATTATAGAACTTGAGTTATTTATAAATATTTTTTTATAACATTTACATAAATCATTTTCAGGGGCCATTGTATCAGCCATATAACAACCACAATGTCGACATAAATCATAACTTTTATAATTTAAAGTTCTTAAAATAGATTCCCTATCATATTGAGGATTTTCTAATTTTAAACCTAAATAATAAATATAATATCTATCAATGCGATATATACTATCATTATAAACAATCTTTATATTTCTTATATCTATATTTACATCTTTTATTTTTATCTTCCATTCTCTTTCTCTATTAACATTTAATTTATATTTTTTATATTTCTTTTTATTTACTTCATGTATATTATCATATTTATGCCTCTTGTCTACAACTTTTATTGATTCATGATATCCACATGTACAACCTATACTACCATAACTATCTAGACCGCCACAAGATAATACACTAACTCCTAAAATACATTCAGCTTGTTGTGTCCCAGGTTTATAATTATATTTTCTATAAAGAACATTTACATAATTATATTTTTGTTCTTCAATGATTATATTATTTATGATATATAAACAATCTTTATATTTCAATTTATGTTCTTTTTTTTCTAATTGTTGTTTGTATTTATAAATTATATTTTCACAATCTGGTCCTATGGTTTCCATTCTTATTCTATATATATTTTATTATTTTATTTCTCTAATAAATAATCAATTCTATCTATTCCAATTCCCTTTCTTTCTAATTTATCAGCTATTTTTGGTGTAGTCATTATTCCTGCAAATATGTCTAAAATAGTATCTCCTTTATAACTATAATATTGTATAGCCCATTCAGGTATTTCTTTTGGAAATGGACAAGGATGCCCAATAATATTTTCTTTTTTATTATTAATCTTTATTACAGGATTTAATTTTATTATATCTCTTCTCCATTTCTTAATTAGATCAGAAGATATTATATTATTTATTTGTAATTCTTTATTTTGTACTAAATTAGTTTTTTCTGAGAATCGTTTACCTCTATTATTTTTTGTTCTTTTACATTTTATATTTACACACTCCCAAGATTGTATATTATTTTTTATTCCATTACTTCTAATTTTTATTTGATTACATAAAGTACATTTTATTTTTGATGTATTTACTTGATGTTTGTGAAATATTAAAATATGTTCATAACAATTAATAGGGTATTGAAAAAATGGATAAGATTTACCTTTATGTCTTGAAGATTGAGGTTCTCCTTTATCCCAAATTATATCATCAATATAAGTAAAACCACATTCTTCAAATATCTTAATAAAGTATGCTGGTAAAGGTATTTTCTTTTGTTCATATACTATATCTGATATGTTGAATATAAATGCTCTATGATTTTCTAATACTCTATAACATTCTTTGATTACATTTGTCATATATTGCAAATAATTATCTAATTTGTTCCAATAAGCATAATCAATAAGATTATAATAAGAATGTTTTTTTATTATTATTTTA
>SDBT01017538.1_pt1 | contig 11302 bp, 5 predicted proteins | sample 2277101 | NCBI WGS metagenome assembly SDBT01 (sample SAMN10404973, study PRJNA504765) | marine sediment metagenome | isolation source: marine sediment core GS10_PC15, 103 cmbsf | place: Arctic Ocean: Southern Knipovich Ridge | collected 2010 | reverse complement strand
CCATACTGGAGGCTGCTGGCATCAAGTTCCCTGGGGATATTGACGGTCGTAGTCTGATGCCAATTCTTAAAGGTACTGCTAACCAGCACAGGGATATTGTCTTTGCCGATGCTCTGGATGAATCCATTATTTGCAGGAATGAAAAGTATAAATTTGTACTGAATTGGAAAAACAAGGACCTCGATGAACTCTATAACCTGGAGAACGATCCGGGTGAGTTAATAAACCTTGCTCTTCAGCCTGAATTCTCGGAGGTTGCAAAGGAGATGAAAGAAAAGATATTCCAATGGACTGAAGAAGCAGGACATCCATATTCAAAATTAATCAAAAAATATGTCCTGGAAAAGGACTAACAAAGACTGAAAGTTCTGATTTAACATTATAGGGAGAAGAAATTGAATGATTAACCAAGTAATCGTATTCATTAAAAATTGAAACCATGATAAACAAAATTCTTTTTTTACTGTTTTTTTTTGTATTTGCTGAATATTCTCCGGTTCGCCTTCAGGTTGATCGGTATAAAGGGAAAGTTTTTTCCGATAACAACTCAAATGGAATGATGGATCCAGGTGAAAAAGGTCTGGCAGATGTTTTGGTATCGGACGGTGAAAACGTGGTCAAAACCAACGCAGATGGGAGGTTTATTTTACCCGGTACGGAACGGACCCGGTTTGTTTTTATCACAACACCCGACGGTTACCGGATAAGCAAATATTATCTTCGGGTAGATAAAAAAGTTAAAGAATATCTCTTTGGATTACACAAAGTTGATAAGGGCGGAATCGCTGATTTTAGATTTATCCAGATCACTGATAGCGAAACGTATGAATATGGTGAATGGATTGATATCCTGAAAGAATATATTAACAATGAAGCTCCGGCATTTTTAGTGCATACAGGCGATATTTGCTATGAAAAAGGATTACAATTCCATAGTGAATTCATCAATTCTGAGACAATGGGAACCCCGGTATATTATTGCTTGGGCAACCATGATTTGCTGCAAGGTGAGTACGGCGAGAAAATGTTTGAGGATCTTTTTGGTCCGGTTTATTATTCTTTTGAAAGCGGGAATGTGCATTTCGTTGTTACACCAATGCTTTCTGGTGACCATAAACCCAGTTTTACCAGGGAAGATGTATATAGATGGTTGAAGAATGACCTTGCCCTGGTACCTGAAGAAAAATCCATAATCATCTTCAATCATAGCATGCTAACCCGTACCGACAAGTTTGAATACGGAATCAATGAGGATGAGAAAATAAACCTTCCCGATCACAATCTAATCGCCTGGATTTATGGCCACTCTCATACTAATATTGCGATGGAGCACGGCGAATCGGGGGTAATATCTGTTGGTACAGCCGCTCCGAATAAAGGGGGGATTGATCATACTCCATCATGTTTCCGGGTTTTTCACGTTGATCAGAAGAATGATCTTACACTGGAAACCCGTTATACTTATCTTGACCGGCACCTTGTTATTAATACGCCCGACAGAGAGCATCCCTGCATAAACCAGGACGGTAAAATTACAGTTTCTGCTCAGGCCTATCATAGCGCTTCGCCCACTGAAAAAGTTGAATTTGCCATATACAGGAGAGGAGATAAGGCACAATGGAGATCCATGAACAGGATGTCTGACTGGACCTGGCAGGCTGAATGGGATCCCGGGCAGATGAATAATAATACAGAGTTAATAGTGGCTGTAAATGCCCGGTTTGCTGATGGAGTTGCTACCAGGGAAGAACATGAGTTTAGTTACTCCGGAATAAGAACCATTAATCCCGAGCCCGAGGAAGCCTGGCCCATGTTCCAAGGAAATGCGGAGCACACAGGTATTGCCGGTTCTGTGATTCTTCCACCTCTTCAACTTGCATGGGTAAGAAATGTGGAGGCAAATATCTGGATGACCTCTCCTATTGTTGCTGGCGGATTGGTTTTTATAGCTTCGATAGATGATGATAATCAGGGAAGAAGTCATGTTTATGCAATTGATGCAAAATCAGGGGAAATAGTCTGGAAATTCAAAACCGGGAATTCCGTAAAAAACTGTATTGCTTTTCATGATGGAAAAGTCTTTGCCACCGATATTCAGGGTATGGTATATGCTATTGCTGCCGAAAATGGTGATTTGGTATGGAAGAAAGATCTTAGTATTTACGGCCGGACACAAGAAGGGACTATTGCAAGCGATAACACGATATATACAGGGGGAGGCAATGGATTGTGTGCATTGAATGCATCGGATGGATCGGAGATCTGGAGAAACAAGAGCAGGTCAGGTGGATCAGGCACAATAGCACCACATATGCTGGGTGATGGTGTTCTGGTTGTATCTGCCAACTGGCGACAGCTAAGTGGGCATGATGCCGCAACAGGAGAGCTATTATGGAGTCACAGGGATGACACATTACGCTACCGGGATGGAACAGCAACATTACATGACGGTTCTCTTTACCTTATTTCAAGACAGAATCTTTTACAAATTGACCCTAGAACAGGAAACATATTGAAATCCAGATACACACAATATAACCTTAAATCAGCTTCTACACCAGTAATAGCGGATGAGTACATAATAGTCGGAACCGGCGATAAAGGATTGGTTGCATTTAATAAAACAACATTTGAAGAAATATGGCGGTTCGAAACAGGACCTGCGTTATTCATGACCGTTCCATATACCAGACCTGTTGTCCGGAGTGTGGATGCAAGTCCTGTCCTGTCAGGTGATGTCGTTTACTTTGGGGCTTCAGATGGATGGTTTTATGGTTTGGATTTTAGAACCGGCAAAGAGATCTGGAAAATTGAACTGGGTGCACCGGTCTTCACTTCACCCGCAGTTTCCGGAAACATGATCTTCATAGCAGATTTTTCCGGGAACATCTATGGTTTTACAGGCAGCAAAAACAAATAAATTTATTCAAACAAAAACTAAAATGAAAAAACAAACCTATTCAATCATTCTAACAGTATCTTTTGTCCTGATTTTCAGCCTGAATCCTTCAAATGTAAACGCACAATACTATAAGTTAAAAGGCCGGGTGACAGATACACTAAAAAGACCTCTGGAAAATATGCTGGTCTGTGTTAAGAACAATGAAAAAAAATTTAAAATGACCAGGAACAATGGTAAATTTTCATTGAAGGTTCATAAGGATGACACACTCTTAATGCTGTCACCTGATGAAGAGATATTTCAAATTAAGCTGAACGGTAGAGAAGAGTTGGTTTTTATTCTAAAAAGCTCAGGTAAATCCATTGAAATGAGTGAAAATACCTATCAGGTTCTGGATGGGATTGAATCCGAACGATTGAAAAAATACCTTATCTCTCTGATACCCAGGGAACCGGAAAAATTCTATAGTAACATTTATGAAATGATACAACTACAAAATCCTGATCTGGAGGTTAATGAAGATTCAGGGACGATCTATATCCGGGGGCAGAATAATTCTCTTGAAAACAATCCTGCATTGATTGTAGTGGATGGGGTTAGAAGAAGTATCATGGGATATATCGATCCCAATGATGTAAAATCAATCAAGGTAATCAGGGATGGGACTGTTGGTATATATGGCGGACGCGCCGCAGGTGGCGTGATAGAGATTACCACAAAAACCGGGAAAAAGTAATTTAATACATGATATGAAAGCAATCAGAATTTTATTTATATGTCTGTTTATCCTAACCTTAATCAATGGTTATGCAATAAGCATGGATTCCTCCGGCGGTAAAAATTCCTGGTCAGTGTCCTTTGCAGACGAACTTGAAGACCTTTTTCATGATTCGAATATTTCTGAAAAACCGATTACCAATTATACCATTGACGTACCACGTGGTGGCATTGCTGCTGTACATATTTTAATAAATAATTACAAAGAGAAAATGCAGTTTGATTTTTCCCTGTTGCATAATGGAGCTCCATTCACTGAGGGCCTTTGGTACCAACTTATTGATGTACCTGTAAATAATAACACGGGCTTAAAAAGCCGGCTTGGAGAAGACAATCCATATGTAATACGGAAAGCTCCTTTCCGTGTTTTCGATGCTATTAAACCGGTAAGCTCTCCTGTGGAAACAACAGCTGCCACTATGGTATTGCGTCTTGAAATCCCGGTTAAAATTTCTGAAGATCCTGGCCTTAGGCAATACAAGATAATATTAGAGGCAGGAAAACAATCAAGAGAGTTGAATTTTAATATATTGGTTTATAAATCAATATTACCTGAAGTTGGAAAGAGCTCCTTCCCATTTACCAACTGGATCAGCTTTGATAACATAGCGGAGTACCATAACCTTGAGATATGGTCGGAAGAATACTGGTTAATGGTAAAAAAATATGCCCAATTGATGGTTAGGTCACGCCAGAATTCATTTAAATTACCGGATTACAGACATTTGTTTATCCTTGATGAAAAAGACATGTATAATTTAAATCGTGAAAGGCTTCGGAGATTGGTTGAAATTTTTACCGAAGCAGGTATGTATTATATCGAGGGTTGTCATTTAGGATCAAGAACTAATGGGGAATGGAGTTCTAAAACATTTAGTATCTTTCATAAGGATGGTCCATTGGCCACAACAAGAGAAGGCGATATTCATCTTGCCCATATATGCAGGCAATTAATGGAAGAAATTGAGCGCAACGGATGGAAGGATCGTTGGTTGCAACACGTTGCTGATGAACCCATTGCCAGTAATGCTGTTGACTACCGGATCTTTACAGGAATGGTTCATAAGTATATGCCCGGAATCGATATTATCGATGCCGTTATGGATACAGAATTAGTAGGATCAGTAAATATCTGGTGTCCACTGGCTCACGAATACGAGCAACATCACGAATTATTTGATGAAGTTAGGAGCAGGGGCGATAAGATATGGTTTTATACTTGTCTCCATCCACGGGGACCATACCTAAACCGCCTTATGGATATGGAAAGGATACGACCAGCACTAATTGGCTGGGTAGCTGCACTTTACGACCTTGATGGTTTTCTCCACTGGGGGCTGAACTGGTGGAGAATGGGGCATGAAAACACGTTTCGGCTCGATCCATTTATGGGAAGTGTTAACTATATGGATTCTGGGTCTCCTGTCCCTCCAGGCGATAGTCATGTATTCTATCCGGGACATGACGAACCCTGGTCGTCGGTGAGAATGGAAGCTCATCGCATTGGTTTTGAAGATTATGAATTAATAAAAATGCTTAAAACCAAAAATCCTGAGCGTGTAAGCGAAATAATAGTAAAGGTTATTCGGAGTTTTACCGACTATACAAAAGATCCTGCTGTTTATCGGGCAACCCGTAAAGAATTATTGATGGCTTTAGATTCATCGGCTGAATAACTTCCAAAATTCATTAGTCAAAATATGTTACACAATCAATAATTCAAACCAGGATGAAAAAGAAATCTTTTGCAATGATTTTTTTCTTTAGTTCAATTGTGATTTTCTTAATGCAAAGTTGGTACTTTGAAAAGAAAGATATTAAAACAGATAAATATTCTTATACATTTGAAAATGAACGTATTAAGGCGTTTTGTGTAGATTTTAACTGGGGCCCGGGTGGTCCAAATGGCTTTTGCAGCCCGGGGGTTTATTCAAATGCAGATCCACAAAAGCATCTGGAATGGTATCAGAATCTCGGAGTAAATACAATACAAACCTTTTGCATTAGTTGTTGTGGTTATGCCTGGTTTCAAAGCGATGTAGCTCCAGTGCAACCAGGATTGAAGGGTGATTTTTTAAAAGAAATTACCGAATTGGGACATAAGGAAGGAATACGTGTAATGGGATACTTTTGTGTTGGGGCAAACACTTACTGGGCAGAAACGCACCCAGATCAAAGTTATGGTAACCCCAGTTGGATACATATTCCTCTCACAAATGAATATATTGATTATTTATGTGCCTGTATTGAAGATGCTTTGAGGAAGACTAATATTGACGGGTTTATGTTAGATTGGGTTTTTGAACCTCCGGTTAAAGATAATCTCCCGGTCAGGTGGCTTGATTGTGAAAAACAAATGTATCTGGAATTGTTTGATAAACACTTTCCCGGCAAAATGAATATTAGTAAAGATATAGAGATAGAATTTAAAAGAAGAGCTACTGCCCGGTGCTGGAAACGAATAAAAGAAACGACTAAATCAATAAAACCAGATTGTATTATATGGTTAAGTTGTTTTGATCTTGCAAATTCCCAGGTTCAGAATTCAGCAATGCTAAGCGAAGTTGATTGGGTGATGAATGAAACACCTGATCCATCAAAACTTGATTTGGTTAAAGAGAAAGTTGGAAAACATACAAAATTAATTCAATGTATTGTTGGGGGAAGTATTGAATACGATGCATCATACATTATTAATAATTCTAAATATAAAGATGTGGGATTATATGGGTTTGCTCCTTGGCCGGATTTACATACTACTTTGCCACCTGAAAATCCGGAAACAAAAACGCAAATAAACATTTACAGAAATATTGAAACCGTCAGGAAAACATTCAAGAAGACAAATTGAATTATTTAAATATATCATTTAGCTTATTACACCGAATGTGGAATATATTAGCCATTCGACAAATATATTCTGAATATTAATTAAAAACAAGAGACATTATGCAATTTTCCAATGCAGTAAAACCTTTAAAATCTAAAAGCAGATTATTTCTTGCTATTCTTCTGGTCATAACCATCCAGTTAGGTATGAGTTGGGAAACCGTTAAAATTGAGGAGATCTCGATCATTCCTTGGCCGGCTGAGATGACCATCACTGACTCAAGTTTCAGCTTAAATAGCAAAACCTCTGTTGTTTTGGCTGAAGATAACGAAGAATTAGTCAGGATAGCAGTTTATTTTATAGACCTGATTCATACCGCATCCGGTTACAGACCGGATATTATCACTCATCAGGAAGGAGGAAAGAATACAATCGTTTTCAAATTGAACAAAGAATTACCCGATTTGGGTAGAGAAGGTTACAGATTGTCTATTAATGATAAACAGGTTGTCCTTGAGGCTCCAAATCCAGCCGGAATTTTCTATGGTGTACAGACCCTGTGTCAACTTCTTCCTCCGGAGATATATAGTAAAAATAAACTTGGAGAGAGTGATCTTAGTCTTCCGGGTGTTTACATAACTGACAAACCCCGGTTCTCCTGGCGTGGATATATGCTCGATGCCTCCCGTCATTTCCAGTCGGCTGAATTTGTCAAGAAATACATCGATTTGCTTGCAATGCATAAGATGAATGTTTTTCACTGGCACCTTGTGGACGGGCAGGGCTGGAGGATTGAAATAAAAAAATATCCAGAACTCACTGAAATAGGGGCCTGGAGAAAGCAACCCGGATACAATAAAGGATTATATGGAGGTTTCTATACCCAGGAACAGATAAAAGAAATTGTCCGGTACGCCGAAGAAAGATATGTAACCATTGTTCCGGAAATTGAAATGCCAGGTCATAGTACCGAGGTAAATGCTGTTTATCCCGATTTATCCTGTACCGGCGAAGAAGGTGAAGTGGGTTATTTTTATGGTTTCCCTACACAACACCAACGATTTCCTTACACCGGACCAACTGCCTTATGTGCAGGGAATGAACAAGTCTTTGAATTTCTTGAAAATGTTCTGGATGAAATCATTGAACTCTTCCCGGGGGAATATATTCATATTGGAGGGGATGAATGTGATAAACAATGGTGGAGAAAGTGTCCGAAATGTCAGTCAAGGATAAAAAATGAAGGACTTAAAGATGAGGATGAATTACAAAGTTATTTTATTAAGAGAATTGAAGAATATCTGAATTTAAAAGGCAGAAAGCTCATAGGCTGGGATGAAATACTGGAAGGCGGGCTCGCACCGAATGCAACAGTAATGTCATGGAGGGGAGAAAGGGGAGGTATTGCTGCTGCCAGGTTGGGGCATGATGTGGTCATGTCACCAAGCAGATATCTGTATTTAGATCATGCACAGGCAGATGAACCGGAACATCCTCTATCCTGGGGCAGGGATATAACAGACTTGAAGGAAGTATACAATTACGAACCGGTACCGGAAATACTGAATCAAGACGAAGCTAAACATATTCTGGGAGCACAGGTAAACATGTGGACGATCTATACACCCACTGAAGAATTGGTTGAAAACATGACCTTCCCGAGATTGTGCGCGGCATCGGAACTTACATGGACTCCAAAAAATCGTAGGTCCTGGGACAGTTTTTCCCGCCGGATGGAATATCATTATACACGCCTGGATGGAAAAAATGTTAAATATTACTGGCCTGTCCCTCCTCCGGTTATTAATAATGATTATATAGTATTCACGAATACTGCAACAGTAAATTTACAACCTCCGGTTCCGGAAAGTAAACTGGTTTATACAATCGACGGGGAAGAACCGACTAATTGTTCACCTGTTTTTCCCGGATCAATGGAATTTAAAAAGGATGATAATTTGAAAATCCGCACGTTGTTACCAAATGGCAAAATGAGTTATTCGGTCTCAGTAAAATTGGATAAACAGGTATATCAAATTGCAGAGAATGTAAGTCCAACAAAGCAAGGACTGAAATACAAGTATTATGAAGGTGATATAAACATGGCTGAAAAGGTTGAGAATTATGAAATGAAAAGTACCGGTATTACTTCTGAAATAAAACCCGTTTTGGAGGAGCATCCATCCAAATTCGGATACTTGTTTGAAGGCTATATAAAAATTGAAAAAAAAGCAGTTCATTCTTTTGTTGTTAATACGAACTATGGCGTTTTGTTGTATATAGGTGATCAGTTGGTTGTTGAAAACGATGGCATCCATGGTAGAATAGTGAAGATTGAAGGCAAGATTGCCCTTGAATCCGGTTATCACAAAATCAGAATTAAAATGTATAAGGGATTGGGAAGAACAATTGAAACTTCATTTGGATCTGAAAATGAAACGATGAGAGATTTATCCGGGTATGTTTTTCATTAAAGTATAGTCAATAGATAGAATTTGCATTGTCATATAAATTTATCTTACCCAACCTGTTTTATTGTGGGATGGAGATATAAGATTGTCAAAGTCATGGTGAGTTTTGTCTCCCGAAGGGATTACTTTGGAAGGCCCATGATTGGTTTAGGCGCTGTATGACCAACTATGGAATATGAAATTCAACCGAACAAGGGATTATTGTTGCTGAATACTCAAAATACTATCGTTGTGAAAAAATCAAATGATTGGTTAAAAAAGCATACGTTCCATTTTTCTCCTGTAGTCTGTTTATTTACAGGGCTTTTTTTTCTTGGTTGCTCCCAGAATAGCCAAATGGGGAGTAACGAACGTTTATGGTTTGAATATCCGGCGGAGCACTGGAACAGTCAGGCTTTGCATTTAGGCAACGGATTTCTCGGTGCTTCCTTTTACGGAGGTGTGAAGGAAGAACGGTTTGACCTAACAGAGAAGTCGATGTGGACAGGTGGACCGGGACAAAACCCGGATTATTCCTTCGGAAATAAAATGGGAGGGAAAGATTTTCTGGAAAATATCCGAAATAAAATCGTTACAGGCAATATCAAAGAAGCTGACCAAATTATTGCTGAGAATTTTATGGGTGATTATTCTGATTTTGGTGCTTTTTCAATGATAGGCAATCTTTTCTTTTCATTTGATAATCACGATTCCTCATACACAAATTATATTCGTGAACTGGATCTTTCAAAATCTTTAGCCAGAGTTGCATACGAGGTAAATGCTGTAAAATACAGCCGGGAGTATTTCTGTAGTTATCCCGATCGTGTACTGGTGATGAGGTTTCATAGCGATGTTCCCGGAGAATTAGGTTTTACAATGCGTTTATCAGTTACCCAGGAAAATCATTCGGTAACGGTAGATGGTGATCTGGTTGAAATAACTGGTAAAATAGATGATAACAACAGAGATTTCAGGGTGAAAATTAAGGTACTGAACACAGGAGGTATAATTGAAACCGATGGGGAAATCATACATGTCAAAGATGCTAATACAGCAACAATTATTCTTGCAGCTGCTACGGAATATATGCCTGAACCTCCGATGTATAATGGAGCAGATCCCGATGCTTTAACAACAGGATTCGTTAATTCAGCAGTAGAAAAATCATATAAACAATTAAGAAAAACACATATAGAGGATTATCAGGCTCTCTACAAAAGGGTCCAATTAAATCTGGCCGGAGACCCTTTGTACGAAGCGTTACCCACAAATCAAAGATGGGAAAATTTCAGGGACGGGAGTAATGATATCGGATTAAAAACCCTGGCATTCAATTTAGGGCGGTATTTGATCATCAGTGCCTCAAGGCCCGGTTCGTTACCTTCAAATCTTCAGGGTGTTTGGAACACATTCGACAGGGCTCCCTGGAACGGTAATTATCAGAGCAATATTAACCTCCAACTTATGTATATGTCTTGTGGACCGGTAAATTTGCTGGAATGCCAGATGCCTTATATCGATTGGATAAAAGGGCTTGTGCCTGCGGGTCGCGAGACAGCAGAAAAATATTACGGAACCAGGGGCTGGGTCAGTCATGCCACTGGTAATATCTGGGGTTATACTGCCCCAGGCGTAGGTATGTTATGGGGCATATATCCTCTGGGTGGGGCATGGCACTGCCAACATATCTGGGAACAATATGCATTTTCAATGGATAAAGAATTCCTGGAGCAAGAGGCTTATCCTGTGATGAAGGAGGCTGCAGAATTTTGGCTGGGTAATTTAATTCCCTATAATGAAGGCCTGATAAGTGCACCTACGGTTTCCGCGGAACACGGTATGGAAACAACCGATGGGAAATATATTGCTCCTACCATGTCCGCGGAACGCGGTGCCGGAAAAGAAGGTTACATCTTTAACATACCCGGTGCTTTCCAGGATATTGAAATGATCCGGGAATTATTTTCAAATGTATTGGAAGCTGCTGATGTTCTGGGAATAAGTAATAATTTCCTGGATTCTGTTAAAACAGCCAGAGAAAAGTTAATCCCTTTGAAAATAGGAAGATATGGTCAACTGCAGGAATGGTTTGAGGACATTGACAGTCCCGAGGATCATCACCGGCATATTGCACATTTGTATGCTGTTCATCCGGGAAGACAGATTCATCCCCTGACAACCCCGGATTTGGCTGAAGCAGCAAGGAAATCATTAAACATAAGGGGTGATGGGGTCTTTCCTGGCTGGCCATACTCAGGAGGAAACTGGGCCAGGGCCTGGAGGGTATGGGGCTGGGACCGGTTGCTTGATGGTGACAGGGCAAATAAAATATTTTCCGAT
>SDBT01017537.1_pt1 | contig 11302 bp, 8 predicted proteins | sample 2277101 | NCBI WGS metagenome assembly SDBT01 (sample SAMN10404973, study PRJNA504765) | marine sediment metagenome | isolation source: marine sediment core GS10_PC15, 103 cmbsf | place: Arctic Ocean: Southern Knipovich Ridge | collected 2010 | reverse complement strand
ATCTTTGCCGTATTATTAAGATCAATGTCGACCCTGTCAATCCCCGTCGGAATCCTCTGGTAAGCTAATCTTATCTCAAGATCCGGCTCGACTTTTATAATCCCTGCCCGGCTGAGTATCTGAGCTTTACCAACCCCGGGCGGCACCTGGATCGCAAAGCCTTTAATCGCGCTTTTATAAATATGGCTGATATTACCCCCGGTAATCGCCCCAACCCCATGAGCCACTTCATTAGCATCGAAACTTTCACTTACCTGGACAATATAAGCATTAGGAATGATTTTAGCCTGTGTGACAGGTGTCAGAGCCAATACATGGAAAACAAGCAAAGGCAAAGACAATAACCGCAAAAGTCTACATGAAATCCCTAACGTTATCATCCCCTGCAATAACTCCATGAACAAATTCTTCGAAAAAAGGCTATCTCCTCAAAATATGTTTAGGCGCACAACTTGAAGATTAGCGTAACAAATTTTGCGGCATTAATCAAGTGAAATTTTCGATCCCTGGCTATGGAAACATAACTGCCCTAAAAAGCAGGAGATATTAGCTGAGATTTTTTACAATATTAACGTTGTGCCAAATAGTTTGAATCGTTACTTTTGTCGGGTTCCTGTTACGAGCGAAAGCATTTCAATCTTCAGTAGTTTAGCCGCCGCCCAATATGCAATCACCGAAGCAGGCACAGTTGCTGTAAGCCTGAGAGCATCGAACCAGGGGCGAATCGGCAGGGGGTTCATTGCTATCAGGACCAGCCATCCGACAAATCCCATAAAAGCTGTCGCGATTATTGTCTTTGCAACCGTTGTCAACAATCCATCCAGCAGCGAACCGCCGAACCGGGCCCGAAGCACGAAAATGAGAATCACAACCTGCAGATATGAACAAATCGCCGTCGAAAGTGCCAGGCCCGCGGTCCCCATAGACCATATCAAGGTAAGGTTGAGTGCGATATTGACAACCACGGCCGCTGCCGCCGTAAGGGCGGGCATTTTCGAATCCTGCATCGAATAAAATGCCCGCGTTGCTATCTGCTGCAAAAAGTACCCGCACAGACCGAGTGCATAAAACGAAAGCGTCCATGCCGTCATTTCCGAGTCGAGGCTTGTGAACTTGCCCCTCTGGAAGACCGCTGAAGCCAGGGGCCGGGCAATCAGTATCAAACCGACCGTTGCCGGAACAGCGACGAACACGGCGCCGCGAAGACCGCGCGAAATCGTCTTCCGCAGTGCATCGAAATCTTTCTTAGCTGCCTGGGCGCTCATCACCGGAAAAATCGCCGTCGCCAAAGATATCCCCAGCACTCCTAACGGGAACTGATACAGACGCTGTGAATAGTAGAGCTTCGAGACAGCCCCATCCCACACGGGATATCTTATCTGCGACCCGAACCATATGAAAAACTCACCTTTTTCGACAGAGCCGGAAAGGCACTTTGCAATAATATCATCTGCAAGGGTGTTGATCTGGGTAACGGTCAAGCCGAGGATCATCGGGCCCATGAGCAGGAGGATTTTTTTGAAGGCTTCGGAGCGGACGCCCCACGCCGGCCTTATGGATACCCCGCGGGTGCGCAAAGGCCCAATTTGAATCGCTATTTGAACCAGGCCGGCTGTCATCACAGCCGCTGCTACTATGAAAACCTGCCTCGAAGGCGCCATCACGAGGACCCAGCCGGTAAAGCAAAGCGAGGCTATGATAAAAATGTTAAGCACGATCGGGGCGGCGGCGGGGGCGGCAAAATGACGGTGAGAATTCAAGACTCCACCTAAAATGGCAACGACGCAAATCAAAATCATATAAGGCAGCATGATGCCCGTGAGGCTCAGCATGAGTTTTGTGCTTTGGTGGGCGGCGAAAAATGTGTAATAAGTCCATACGCCGAGCTCGCCGACTAATACTACTCCCGCCAATATCAAAAACACTACCGTTACTACCGTGCAGGCCAACCGGTTGGCCTGGCGCGGGTCGCGCTGCAATTCTTCGCTGTAAACCGGTATGATAGATGCTGAAGCGGCCCCCTCACCGAAAAGCCTTCTGGCAAGATTGGGGATTTTAAATCCTATCACCCACGCATCCATTACTCCGGAGGCGCCTAAGAAATATGAAAAGGCCATATCGCGAGCCAGGCCCAAGACTCGGCTAAACGCCGTAAGGAGCGCAATCTGTCGAAATCCTTTTACCATGCCTATCCTTTTTGCCAACAAAACAAAAACCTTTTGACATATGGTTATTCATAGTTGAGTAAGTCTTTTCTTCAAACAATAGTTTTGTAAACGAAAAAGTCAAATCATCAATCCATTCCAGCGTATGATGACGAAAAATAACACCTTCACCAATTTCAAAGATACCATATAGTCCGTGTTTTTGTCTGTACTTATTGTAACGATCGAGATTCCGCTTGTCCTTGTTAATAAGGAAATCGCACATATAAACGATTCCGGCCGGCTTCAAAACTCTTTTAATTTCAGAAATTAATCTCTTTTGATCATCATTGCTTGGTATACATGTTAAAACAGCTGAAATTATTACTGCTTCAAAATACGAATCGTCATATGGTATATCCATACCAGTATTTATTTTGAAATCTACATCAGGAAGATTTGCTTTGGCAATTTCAATACTATTTTCTGCGATATCCACACCAGCCAGATTCAAAAAGCCGTTTCTTTTAAGCTCTTCCAAGATCCTTCCATACCCACAGCCAAAATCAAGTATCGCAGAATCAAGAGTAATGTGTTTTCCGAGTAACTCCACGGATACTGGTATGGTAAACTTTTTCTCATTAGCCACTTTATTCCAATATGTTTTTTGCTGCATTATCAATGGTCTCCATCGCTTCTCATTATTTGTTGCAGTTGCGGCGGATAGTATAAAACCATCATCTTTTTTTTCCTTTTCTATTTTCTTGTCCAGTTGTTTGGGGCGTTGATTATCTCGTCAAGATGATACATTTATACCACGAGTTTGTTTTATTTCCAGAAAATTTCCATATACCCTCCAACTGACTCACCGTCTAGCCGCTCGCATCCTGCATTGCAACGGCGGCGACGACGGCGAACACCTTTTTGGCTCCCGCTTCTTTTAATGTCTTTGCACATTCGTTCAACGTTGCGCCGCTGGTGGTAATATCGTCCACAAGGCAAATGGTGCGTCCTGCAAAATCGTGACCCTTTCGAACAGCAAAGGCGCCGGCCACGTTGCGCTTGCGCTTCGCTGGGCTAAGTTTCCACTGCCTCTGGGTATAACGGGCCCGCACAAAGTCGGCGCTGATTTTGCCCTTTGCACCTTCTATCTGTTTGCAAAGTATCTGTGATTGATTGTATCCCCGCTCCAGGTGTCTCCTCCAGTGAAGGGGCACAGCCACGAAGACATCTATCCGGTCTAAAAACCCGCAGCCGGCAAGTGCGGAGTTTATCATGAAAGAAAGCTGTGAGTCCAGCTCGGTGCGGTCGCGAAACTTAAAGGCCAATATCATATTGCGCAGCGACCCATCGTACACGCCGCCCCTCGCTATGCCGTCAAAATGAAGCTGCTGGTCCTGGCAGTTTGCACAGCCGGCGCCGATCGAGGCATATTTGCTCGCATCCTTGCCGCACCGGCTGCAGTAGTCACCGCCGACGCAGGCCAAAAGTTCATCCCAGCACCTTTGGCACAGACCGTTTTGGGTCTTTGAAATCGAAATACTGCAATTATTACAGACCGCAGGCCACAGGAGATGATTGAGCCCCTCGAATCCGGCTTTGCCGCACTGCCCGGCCCACCTGAAAAAGTTCTCTACGATTAGAGCTGTCATGACCTTCGATTATACATGCTAACCCAACCACAAGAAGAAAATAGTTGACCTGTCAGCCCTGATAATAGTATAAATAGCCTTACTTGCGGATGTGGCGGAATTGGCAGACGCGCAGGCTTCAGGTGCCTGTGGGCTTTTAGCTCGTGGAGGTTCGAGTCCTCTCATCCGCATTATCCGCCTGTTTGAGCCGGTTTCCATTCATTATAGGCGGTTAGAAGCAATTTTCTACCTATACACCGGATTTTGCTTGACGCTCGTTGGTCTTTATTGTAGAATCATATCTGTAGTCAAAAGTCACACTTGAGGCAGGGGCATGATGGCCGATTTCATCAGGAAGCAATTAGTCGTATTGGGGGTGCTGGCTTGGGGGGCCGGTGCAGCTTTTTGTGCAACTACAACATTGACTTACCAGGTTTCAACTTCTGATGATGATGGTTACGCATGGTCGGCTACGGGACAAAACACGACCGCAGGTTATCTTCTTATCGGTGATGATGACGACTACCCGGCACCGTATTATATGTCGGCCATGCGGTTCAACAATGTTGCTGTTCCTCGAAGCGCGGCGATTATCAATGCGCGGCTTAAGATTTATTGTCTCGGATTGAGGGCGAAAATATGAAAATCCGAGAACAATTTCACGGTTATCTGTTTTGCCGTTTGATTTACAACCGCATCAAGATCCCTTTGCTGATGTCTATGTTTTTTATCTTACCCACCAACTCATACGCAGGATCTGTTAAAGTTTATTGGACAGATCTTTTAAACGATAAAATTGAAAGGTCGAATTTAGATGGTAGCGAACGGGAGACCGTTCTCTCAAATTTAGAACACCCCCATGGCATTGCCATTGATCCGATAGAGAACAAAGTATACTGGTCAGAAGCTGGGAGCGATGCCCTACCCGACGATACTATTAATCGCGCCAACCTCAACGGATCTGATGCAGAGATCATCTTATCCGGTCTGGATGAGCCCTGGGATTTGGCGATAGATTCTTGTTCTCGAAAGCTTTACTGGGTACGTAATAAATTTGATGGGAAGGTGTACCGCTGCAATCTTGACGGTACAGAAGCTGAAGTGGCAATATCTTTAGAGCCGGTTGAGCCAATAAATGGAATATGTCTGGACTTGACTAATGGCAAGATCTACTGGAGCAATTTTTCGAATGATCTGATTCGGAGGGCAAATTTAGATGGTACGGGAATCGAGACATTCGCTACTAACGTCGAAAATGCCATGGGGATCGCATTAGATATTAAGAATGAAAAAGTATATTGGATGGAAAACCATTGGGAACATGCGACCAGCCTCGAACGTCAGAACTTTGACGGCTCCAGTCGGGAGGTTTTGATCGAAACCATATCGGGGTATGGACTTGCTATTGATACAGCGGAAGGAAAGTTATATTGGACGGATATTGAAAATGATAATATAGTCAGGTCCAATCTTGATGGCAGCAACGTAGAAGTTCTTGTCAGTTCAGGTTTAAGAGTGCCGCAAGGCATTGCTTTAGGTTCGGATCGAGAGAGTCGGACATCTCCTAAGGTTGTGACATACCAGGTTCAGGCAAGTCTTGATGATGGTTATGCATCAGATGTAGTTACGCAAGACCTGATTGACAGTGTTGTTTATTTAGGTACGAAAGCGAACAGATATCATATGCCGTTTCCAACATCTGCAATGCGATTTGCAGATGTTCAGATACCTCCTGCTATAGAGATCTCTGAAGCTTATTTGAATATATGTTCCGCCGATTCCACTATCATCGGGCAAGTTTACGGAACGATCCAGGCGGAAGCGTCGGACAATCCCGTTAATTTTGCCGGCCGGGACATTGGGAGCTTAACCAAAACCGTTGCCGCCGTGGATTGGGATCACCTGACAGACTGGCAGGCGACGACATGGTATTCGAGTGGTGATATATCATTCGTTGTTCAGGAAATCGTTGACAGGCCGGGATGGGTCAAGGGCAATGCGCTCGCTCTTATATACAGTACACGAGAGAAAACTCCGCATACACGTGCATTCAGCACATGGGACAGGTCCGCAGCACTTGCGCCTGTTTTAGAAGTCAGATATGGGGGATATAAAATTACAGGTTACGTAACTGATTTGGCGGGTGTGGGCATTGAAAATGTTGAGATTTCAGGAACAGGGATCGCACAGCCGGCTTATACGAATTATTATGGGTATTATGAACTCTACGTACCAAGGTCATGGTCTGGTATGGTTACAAACAATACAGGATGGCACCTTACCCCTGAAAGTCGAGAATATACTGCTATTCAAGAAGATCTGTCAGGACAAGATTATAACGGATACAAGCCACTGATATCAGGATATGTTAAAACTGAGCAAGGAGCAGGAGTAGAAGGTGTCGCCGTGTCAGCGGATAACGGCGGGGGCTCAGATACGACAGATGCAGCCGGTTATTATGAAATTATCGTACCCTACGACTGGTCGGGTACGGTAACATCTGATGGATTGGGTTGGGAGATTAGTCCTGCGAGCCGTAATTACAGTAACGTCACCAGTGACCAGGTCAGCCAGGACTTTTCGGCAGTCTATGTTGGAGTTACAGTTAAAAAGGATGGTACGGGCGATTTCACAACTATCCAGGCCGCCATTGATGCGGCACCTGCTGGGAATACCATAGTAGTTTATCCGGATACGTACTACGAAAACATACACTTTAAAGGCAAGGACATTGTCCTTACGTCCACGGAGCCAAATAACCCGGTGGTGGTTGACGGGACGATTATTGACGGCGGTGGGCTGGCCTCAGTAGTAACGTTTGACGGCACCGAAACGGGTGACTGTGAACTGGCCGGTTTTACGATTACCGGTGGAAATGCCGATTATGGTGGAGGGCTCTGGGGTCAAGGGGCCGGAGCAACCATAACAAAGTGCATAATTTCAGGCAACAATACTGGGTGGTATGGCGGCGGTTTATACCAATGTCATGGAACAATAAGCGACTGTACAATTTCGAGCAACTCAGCCCGTGGGCATGGCGGAGGATTATATAAATGTCATGGAACAATAATCAACTGTACAATATCGAATAACTCCGTCACAGATACTCATGGCTCCGGTGGGGGATTGGATCACTGCGATGGGGATATAATTGACTGCACAGTCTCGGGGAACACGGCCCTGCAGTACAATGCCATCGGCGGTGGTATAGCCTATTCTAACGGAACTATAACGGGCTGTACGATATCGAATAATTCCGCCCAAGTTGCGGGAGGCATGTATGATTGCGACGGAGCTATCACCGGTTGTACAATTTCGGATAACTCAGCCGCAAATGGGATTGGGGGCGGAGTGTGCAGAAGTGGTGGAACTATAACGAACTGTGAAATTACGGGCAATTCGGCATTTCACGGCGGTGGTGGATTAGCATATTATGATGGTATGGTAAAGAACTGCACAATTTCCGGTAATTCAGTAACAGCCGGACGAGGTGGAGGGCTTTATCAATGTAACGCTACTATACAGAGCTGCCTTATTTTGGATAATTGGGCAGACGAATACGGGGGCGGATTGATCTACTGCGACGGCACGATAATGAACTGCACAATCTCAGGAAACTCTGCAGCTTGGTCTGGCGGTGGATTGAGTTGGTGTGACGGGACGATAATGAACTGTACTATTGTCGGGAATTCGGCTGATTCTTCCTGGGGAGCTTTATATAACTGTACGGCGCAAATCACAAATTGCATCATCTGGGGAAATAGTCTCAACCAGATCTCCAATTCCTTCAGCCTATCACCGAAGTACAGCTGTATACAGAACTGGTCTTTGGGAGGTGAAGGCAATATCAATACCGATCCGGTTTTCCTTGCGGACGGCTATCATTTGAGCGGTTATTCGCCGTGTATTGATGCCGGTGACCCAAATTACGTTGGCGATCCCAATGACACAGATATAGACGGCGACCCGAGGGTCGTGGGGCGGATTGACATAGGGGCGGATGAATTATTTGGTTCAGGCGCTGCCTTAATTTCTTTGTCGCCCGTTGAATTTCAGTTCACCGCTTTGGAGGACCGCCCGAATCCGCCGCCTGCGGGCCTTTTGATTCGAAACCATGGTCAGGTTGCCTTAAACTGGAGCATCTATGAATTGGTATCTAAGAGACAATATATTTTGGTTCAGAGTGTTTGGTATGGGCATATCTATTCGTAATACCGAGAAATTCCCGTTAAATTTCTCCGAACGAAATGGATATAAAAGGCGCTTAAAAATCGCCAAGTGGGTAATTAATCTATTACCCAGATTGCCGTAACAGCTAGATAAGCTGAAAGGAAATAAGCATGAGAACTTGCAAGCGATGTAATGGGGAATTTTCAGATAGTTTTTTTAAAAGTTTAGTTTACGAAAAAACTTCTGATAGCAGGTGCTATCAGAAAAAATATGAGTACAAAAGGCTTGTTTGTGAGGGTTGTTTTCAGAAAGATCGTACTACTGCAAAGCGTACCAATAGGCCAAAAGAAAAGGCTAGACGAACTATTAGAAGCCATGTAGAGAAATACATTAAATTAGGGGCAGTTGAAAATACCGAGGAATTTATCGAGCGATTTAGTTGGTATATAGACCAAATAGCTCATGATATTGAGCATGCTTATAAAAACGGTTGTGCATATTGTCATGAGCTATTTTCCGGAATGGGTAATGGGTTGGTTGATGTTACACTTGATATAATTAATCCTAAAGAGCCACCTTATTACAAGACGAATACAAAATGGGTTTGTAACACTTGTAATAATGCTAAAAAGGGGAAATCGCCCCAGGAATGGGAAGAACGCATGTATTCTTATAAGCTTTGGAAAAAACAACAGGAAAAGCTTAACCATAATCCATATGCTGGACTTCCAATGTTTGATATGTTACAGGCTTAATAATGATAACTACTCTGGTCATTTACGACAAACTTGGTAACAAAGTGGCTGAGAAAGCAATTTATAAGCATATCCCCATTTTACTTTGGCGTGATGTAATAATTGGGGCATTTATAGGAACGCTGATATTTAGTTTGTTAATAGTTTGAGGTATTTTTAATATGGTACAACCAACAACACATCCAGAAGAACGGTTAGCAAGTTTAGTTCGACAGATCAATCATACTGATCCTTGGCGAATTATAAATGATTATTTAGTCAATAGTTCGGATAGCAATAATTTAGCTGTTGATGGCAGCGGTGGTTCTCCCGTTGTCTTTTCTTATACTCCCCCTACTGATTATGATATTATAGTTAATCGCTTGGTGTTATTTATGGAAACTGCATCAGCAATGTCTACAACTAATTTTGGCGATATAGCTGCATTGGGACAAGGAATAACAATACATGCCGGTGGTGTTCAGTTATCTGTTTGGAAGGATAATATCGACATATACACTGAATTATTTGATATAGATACATTGCAAAATGTAACCGATGCTACGACGGACACTACCATGCATGGGGAATGGCAATTTGCTACTGATGCTAATGGTCAAGGCATTGAGATTCATAATGGTGATGCTTTTGAAGTTATTGTGAACGATGATCTCCAGGCTATTACCACTCTTAGAATTCGATTGAAGGGTTTATTAGTGGCTTCGTTTTTTGCATAAAAGGTAAAATTATGACAAATATATTAGAACTTCCATTTCCACATGGTTTTTTAATCCAAAGAGGTAAGCAAACTTCAATTGCTAGTGATGTGAAGCTGGATATTGATAAGCCATTTCTTGTTGTTTCTGATGGCGACGCCTTTGGGGATGTCGTTTTATCCGAACCGGCTGAAATGATAAACTCAGAATTTGATCGTAAACAGTGGGTGGATAAGCATCGTATGTTCCCACGCGAACGGCGACAATTGTGGCCAGATGCGGAAAAACTCTATGTACATCCAATTTCTAGTTGGGAGCCATTAGAGACACCTAAGATATTTGTCGATGGTGAAATAATAGATGAGCCACAACTTACAGCTTCCCAGCAGCAAATTGCGTTCAAAAGCAAACAGCTTCCCAAGCAGATCGTGCTAACGCCAGATGTAGTGTCAGTAACAGAAAATGGTGAATTCATTCTTGATCCGCTTGTGCAAGGTGAAAGTCAGCTTGAAGACGCACTAATAGCTACTTTTGAGACTGACTTTAAAACATTAAAAGCTGCCGAAGAAGCATTGACAGTTTACTCGTTAGCTCTTGTTCGTAATCCACGGATGAGAATGGCAAAAAAAAATGAGAGTGAGCCAGAAGCAATTAAAGAATATCCTCCATTTTCTCTTTCTAGGATAGATGATAAAGAATGCGTTGTCAATGATTATACTGATGAGATAATAAAGACTTTTAATACATTGGGGGAATCGGGTGATTATTATTCTCTCATTTGTGGCGAATGGAGAAATATACAGGAGGAGGTTAAGGAACACATGCCTTGGAGAATTGAGATTAGAGATGGGCAACACTGTGTTATTAAGGAAGATGACGGCGAGGTTGAAGGTTGCCATGATACCAGACCACAGGCTGTGGCTCAATTGGCAGCGTTAAATATTTCAGAAGAAGAGCGATCTGTTCATGAGGATGTGGATAAGCCACCAAAGCGGCGGCGTGAACCAAAGAAAGAAGCGGAAGAGTCGTCTTCTCCTGTGGTAATAAAAGAAAATAAAACTTGGATAGATAAAATTAAAAGTGCCTCTCAAGCCTTGGTCGATCTAATCAAAGCTGAGGGCAAAAGTATGGATTTCCCAAAGAATATGTTCAAGAGCAATTCTGGCTTTGCCATTAAGACTGTTGATGGCAACCCTTGGCATTTTACTTGGTCAACCAATGCTTTTGAAGATCGGGAAGGTGAAATATTCACCACAAAAGCTCTGGAACAATATGTAATTGAAAATGAACAAAAAGAGCATAGGGGATTCTTTAACTTCTGGCATATTAATGAAGAAGATGGGAATTTCAGCACTGATTTTGCAGAGAAAAAATGGCAAGGAGTCGTAGGTCGTTTTTTAGTTGAAGCCGGTCCGTATCTTGATAACGAAACCGGACAAGCGGCATTAAAGTTTTTCCAAGAATTTGCGGACGGGCATCCTAAAATTGCTCCAGAGGGGTGGGGATGTTCACCTGAATTTAGGTACCTTCCAGAAGAGAGGGCAAAAGGCGTGTATGACTGGTTATTTATTGTCCGAACTAGTACGTTGCCAAGAGCGGCAGCGGCAAATATTTGGACGCATTCAAAACAAGAGGATAGTATCATGGCGTTAACTGAAGATCAAAAAGAAGCTGCTGCTGTTTGGATGGGGGGAATGGATCGAGTAAATGCGTTAATGGCAGAAGGCGAAACAAAAACACAAGACCTCGAAGAGGCAGGGATTGCTAACAAGGAAAATGATAATCCAGTAGAACCAACAGAAATTAACCTGGATATGGGCGAATTAGCCAAGATGGTTTCTGAACATATTAACATTGACCTTGGGGCAGTTGGTGAAATAATGGCTACCTTGGCAGATGGCCTTAAG
>SDBT01017536.1_pt1 | contig 11303 bp, 23 predicted proteins | sample 2277101 | NCBI WGS metagenome assembly SDBT01 (sample SAMN10404973, study PRJNA504765) | marine sediment metagenome | isolation source: marine sediment core GS10_PC15, 103 cmbsf | place: Arctic Ocean: Southern Knipovich Ridge | collected 2010 | reverse complement strand
GCATTTTGCGAGCTGCATCTCGCCTAGCCTCTTCTTCATCTCCCCAATCCTCTACATTGCGATAGCCCTTCTGATTTATATAGTAAGCCTCGTCTAAAGCATCAAATGCCTCAACCGCTTTCTTTAATAGCTCTCTATCTGTCATAAATTTATTCCCTCTTGATGTACCATATATGTATCAACTCGTCAGCATGTATAAATAGCTCTTCTATGTATCTCGCGGCACGAACTACATATACATTATTATACTTTCCGTCTAATTCATTTATTAAAGTATTATTATATCCCCATATAGGTTTGTCTAGATCATCAGAGTCTGCTTTCCTTAGAATAGTTCCAGTATACTTTGACCTATGACTTATAATTATGTATACTTTATCTCCAGTTTTAAACTCTATGATCACAGTGCTTTGACTTTATTCTTTGAAACGATATTTCTATGGTCATCCCAGATGGTAAGATACTCCTCAAGATCTTCTTTCTTTATGATGTACTTAGGAACGTCTTCAGGTCTCATGCCATATTCTGCCAGATTATCAAGATACTTATCTCTGCGATTAAGTTCTTTCTTCTTAATCTTATCTTTCTCGCTGGCTCGTATGCCTGTTGCTTTAATATACTCCAACGGCATAACCACCATAACCCAAGCCAAAGTAACCAGAAGCCAAGCCTCTCCAGCGATAGGCCAAATTGCTCCTGCTACTGGATCAGCAGATCTATATTTCTTGCCCTTATTCCGGTCCCAGCCCCACAACACCCAGTCCATATCTTCGAGCCCATACATTCTTGACCAGACATAGACGATGAACGCTCGGCTCATCATGTAGTAGAGAAAGATCGCAGCAATAGTAAGTGGAGTAATCATCATGATAACCAATAGTATAGTTAGTGCTGACATTAGACAGGCTGGATGTAATTGTTACCGGGGACTCTATCCCACCTAAAACGAAGAGGAGTCGTGATTTCATATCTTTCTTTGAGCCCGAAAGCGATAGCACCCTCAAGGTCTTTCTTATCTAGAAAATCAGATGATGGATAAAAGATATTGTCCCAGGCACCATCAGCTCTATTACCCTCCATCCAATAAGGCTTCTTACTTTTAATGATAGACTCATAAAGCTCAACCTCTATCCTAATTGAATCTTTCCGGTCCTGCTCTACATTATCATTAGCAAGTAGTCTATTGTTTAGCCCTATATCATTGGCAAGACTATAAGAGCCTATAATACACGGATACCATGTTACTTTCTTCCTTCCGATAGAGAAGCGAAGATGGATGTCTTCCCACGGGACCTTGCACCCCTGGATATACATTGGCATTCCGCATGTAACACGGATAGTTTTCTTTTTCATCTAAATATATCCAAGTGAAATAGAAGTTTAGTTTGAAGTTCTTCTGGTACAGAGTCCAATACTTCTTCGAAAGATCTGGGGGCTCCATATTTATAATACCAAGAAATTCTTCCATCATTTCTTGCAAATATTTGATACTCTGTATTTAACAAACTAAGCCACCAAGCTCCTGGATTAGTTCTACTAAATAGTTGGGTCTGTACTAACTCGTTTCTAATATTTTGCATTGTTCAGTTACTGCTAGTCTTAACATATGCCTAACTTTCAAAAAGTTTCAGCTAAATAAGTAAGGCTAGTAGCCTTCGGTAAAGACAGCTCCGGTCTCAGGATCTTTTTTCGGTACCGATCCATACATTGACCACGCTTCTTCAGGAGATTTATATCTATCCTTAATGTATCGAAGCATACCAACCGCTTCCTCTTTTGGATCGCCAATTCCGTTGCGACCCGAGGGATAGTATTTGTCTACATTTCTAAGCAGGAGTTGGCCTAAGCCTGTGGCGCTAGACTCCGCAGTCTTTTCACCAGCTCTTAGCTCTTCATGTATCTGTCCCCAATAACTAGGGTCTGCGGCCCGCGATCCATAAGTGTAATTAGGATATCCAGTCCAGCCATCAGATTCTTTCTGCAAGATGCTATGAAGACTCTGACTGCTTGCCCATTCTTGAGGGACACCTGCAATGACAGCAGCCTCTCTAAATAATCTCATTGCCCTTCTAGAGAATGGCTCGTATCTCTTCGTAGAATAAAGTACCCTTACTCTATCTTTTTGAGCGAGGAAGTTTTCCCCTTCTGCTTGCGGTTGTGTTGTTATCACCGATGGGTTTAGCTTAGCTATAGTTTTCTCTCCAACAACTCCGTCAACTGTGAGCTGATTTTGTTGCTGAAAGTCTTTGACTGCAGTTTCCGTTTCAGGACCAAACACACCGTCAACACCAAAGCCTGGAAGCTTAAAGCCTTTTCCAAGTAATGTCTTCTGAATCTCTCTGACTCTTGAACCGCTGCTTCCGCGTCTAAGCGCCTTGAAAATGTTAAGGAAAGATTTCTTTATTAGATGTGCTGCTTCTTTCTCTCCATATAATTCAAGAGAATTATAAAGCTGCTCTAATTTTCCAGCAATTTTATTACTCATAATGCTCCCCTCAATTAAAAGGAAAGTATTATTAGATTATCTTAGTAACTGTAACCCTTAGGAATTGGAAGTATCCAACTATCATCTGCATATTTTTCTAGCAGAAGCTTAATCTGTCTTAGGTGCACGGCCTGCCCCTTTTCTTGAACCAAAACTTTAAGGTGAATATGAAGCTTGCCAGAAGCTTTCATCTCTTTAGCTACCTTGGTAGTCTTTCTTTTCTTATCTTTTACGTGCTCTATCTTGATGTTCCAAAACTTAATTTGATTATCTTTCTGCTTCCCCATCCACTCAGCTCTTCTAATGATCCACTCTGCCTTACCAACTTCCCATTCGGCCAGCACTCTATCATAGTCATCCCATATTTTACAGCTATGATCATATTTTATTTTTTGAATTTCATAGTTAGGATTAGTGCATGGCTCACTATACCTTATACTACCTCCATAATAACTGGTCTCAAGATTTAACAGTAGATTACCATGATGTGCTTTTATCTGATTTAGCTGAGATATAAGGCCATCAATATCTGACCATGTGGATGGCACCTTGGCGTCTCTATAAATAATCTTAGTAGGTTCAGATTTTCTTGGATTATTCCAGGACTTCTTAGGCATCTTGATTGGGTATCTTCCAAATTTATGAACGAGTCTATGATACTCCTCATCTATAATTCTGTCCAGAAGATTTTTATCTGACTTATCATGTAGCTTTGCAAGGCTAGTGTAGCTGCTCATAATATTTATCCATTCTATGCTTCGGATGGGGAGGAAAACTTGCTACGATTTCCTAGCCTTATTCTTTCGTATCATAATCTAGGTTCTCTTTAAGCCATGCCTTCATTTCTTTGAACGTATCAAAGTTTACACTATTCCCATTATATTTCTTTATGTACGGATATCCGTCATCAAGTCCATGACCACAACAAGCATACTCAACTCCTGGAAGATTTGATATACATGGGTCATGACCATTTGAACCTTGTGATAGACCACACTCCTTGCAGGGTCTATTGCAACGCAGCTTCCCCGATACTCCAATAAACTCTTTGGTATCATACCAGTACCAGGACTCACCGTCAATGGAGAAAATCCTGTAGCCAAAGTAACTACCACTAGAAGCTACTATTGCTGCAAGACCCATGACCTTATTTCTGATTAAGAATCTCAACTAGACTCCTGTACTAATTTCTTGATACTCTTCAATCTCATGCTCCTCTTCAACATCAATGCTATCGAAGATGGAAGAAAGAGAAAGCCCCATACCAAAGAGTCCGGTACTCTTACGAACCTTTCTGGGACGAGTAACGCGAATGGGCTTGTCATTACTCTTCTTGATATAACGAGAAAAGAACTTATGATCCCCAAGATTTTTCTCAACTGCGGCACGTGTAAGCTCATGACTTAGATTGAGATGAACATAAGTATAACAAGGAGTTGAGCCTAAAGAACCCTTGGACTGTCCTGAAACACAGAGCCAACCGCCCTCTCCACCGAAACCGCGACTAAAAGAATAGGTTGCACCCTCATGATTGATCATAACTGACATTTATCTATCTCCACTGTGTCTTCTAAACTAATTGAGTCGTCAAATTGCTTCGAGATTCCTACATCCGCCATCGCCCCTCCAGTTCTCCTTTTTTACTGGTAATCTCGCACGTCTCTATGCTTTCTAGGATCTTTTAGTTGCTCATTAAGAACTTCCATCCTAAGCCTATCTGTTTTTAGTCTCTCTCTTTTAAGCTTTTCCTTTAAGGTAACATATTTTTCGATTATTTCTGGCAGAGAGGTGACAAGCTTATAGGCAAGGTAGCCAAAACCAATACTAAGACCGGTCATCACAGTAATGAATAGTAACCAAGACAGTAAAATCGTCACTTCTCTTTCCTTTACTTAGAACCGAAGTCCATGTTCATCGCAATCAATACCACCCAATAAATCTTGGATAGATATGGTAGACATAGAAATCTGAATCTCATTTGATCCAGATTCCTTACAGCGAAGCATGACAGAATCATAGACTTTTTGGATTACGTCTCTGATTTCTTGTTTCTCTTCTTCTGTTATGTACACTGTATTATTGATGTCTATCTTACTTGACATTATTTTATTCCTGAATTGGAGTACTATCATTGGATCCTAGCTACCACTTGATAAATTTAACCTTATCAAGTGGTAGCTAGGATAATCTCTACTTAATATTAATGAAGTTTCCACCGCCATCTGAACCAGTTGTTTGAACCTGTGGCAGTTCGCCATTCCATTTCTCGATTAAACGCAATTGAAGCAGCTCAGGGGTCAGAACAGAACGCTGAAGCTTAAGAGCCTTAGCCTCTGCTTCTGCAATAGCAAGCATTGCTGCTGCTTCACCTTCTGCAGTTGCTTGTTTCTGCTTGGCTTCAATCTTGATTCGGTCAAGATCATTGAGGGCTTGTTGTGCGGCCTGCTCTGCTACCTGCTTTCTGGTGATTGCTTCTGCATACTCATCATCGAACTGAAAATCCTCAACAGATAGATCAGTCACGATAATATGATTCTTGGCCAGACTCGTACGAATCAGGTCCAAGATTTCCTGCTTGACAGCGGGGCGAGAACTAATCAGTTGTTCAGCAGTATACTCAGCGGTAACCGTCTTGATAGCTTCCTGCAAAAATGGAGTAATAACCTTATCTTCATAGGTCATCCCAATATTCTGGAAGAGTTCAAGGGCCTCGGCCTTGTTGACACGATAATTCAGTGCTACCTTAGAAGTAACAGTCTGAAGGTCAGACGAAGTAGCACTAGCATCGACAGTCAGCTTCTGAATTCTGGTGTCAACCTTGTGAACAGAAGTAGTCAGTGGGTTGATAGCATGAATGCCCTCCCCAAACGCGTGGTTACCAACCTTGCCAAACGTAGTGGGAACACCAACGTGACCAGCGGAAACAGTGGTACAACCAGTAAGGCCCAAGGCCAGAAGAAACATAATAGTCTTACGCATTTATCTTTACTCTCTTATTTTTGCGGACGAAGCCGCGGTTACTTATCAAGTAGCCCGCCCCCAGACAGAAAGTCTTTAAGGGATGAACTATAATTCTGATAGAGTGTTCTCTTAGGATCAACCACTCTAACTTCGATGTTATGCTTCTTTAAAATTTTCTGGAAATCAATTTGACTGATCTTTTCATCTTCCAATAGTGTGTCAACAATCTCACGGAACAAGGGTGTATTGTTCCTAATAATCTTTTCCGCCTCTTCCATTCCCTTGGTTACGAAAGACTCAATCTGCTCATCAACCTTGTCAGACTGTGTGTTATTTGCTTTTTCAGAAGCTGGCTTTGTCCTCTCTCGCAGAACAGTATTGTAATCACCAAAGCCCCAGTCTCTAACATATTGTGCAGCTAATGAAGTAGCCATAGCAATATCAGAAGCAGCTCCGGTACTACAATTACCAGGACCAAACACCAACTCCTCTGCAACACGGCCAGCCATGCATGTGGCGATCAAATCTCCAATGCTTTTGTTGGTATGTCTAATGTTATGGAGACCAACGTACCCTTCATTCAAGGTAGAGGTGGTGCTGCTAACAATTTGTGTTGGAGCTACTCCAAACTTAATCGCATAGACTAGAGCATGACCCGCTTCATGAACAGAAACAAGGGAGCGACTATTCATATTGTTTGACTTCTTAATCTCGTCTACCTTTCCAATAGCAGGTACACTAATAGACTCATTACCAACTTGGCCCCATATCATTTCTTTCGAGTAGGTTACTTCTACTTTATCGATGCCTTTCTCTACTGCACGTAAAAGAATCTTGGGAATAGCATTCTCAACATATCCAGAGATGGTTGAGAATACTGGACGTACACCTTGTGATGGAATAACTCCATTACGATAGACGAAATCATGTATGTCCTTGCTAAAGGTAATAGTAATCTTGTGCCTATTTTTAATCAACGCAGACAACTCACTCAACTTCTTGACAATCAACTCCTCATATGAGGAGCGACTCATTGATGGATAGATTACATGAGTGTTTCCGAAGCGAGAAATCTGTTCTGGTTTGAAGCGAGTCTTTAGCGCTCTCTTGATTGAAAGAAAGTTAATCTGCTGTGAGAAAGCATGGAGTACGTCAGCCTCAACATCAGTATCGTTAACTGACTTCGCCATAGCATAAGCTTCATCAAGGTTACCAGAGATAAAGATCAAGAGATTTGAATAGTCATCTCCATCATAAATATCAGGGTTATTGATTCTAGCTAGTGCCATCTCCTGCTTTTTCTCTGGAGTCCACCTCATTACTTCCAGAACTGATTCATTCAGCTGGAGAAGTTTCTTGATGCGCATTGCTTCATTGTATGACCGGCTATAGGTCTTCTTCTTTTTCCTCTTGTTCCTTCTATCTCTCTTTTCTTTTTCTTCCTTCTCTTCTTCATCTAGAAACTCATCGTCTTCGTCTTCTTCTGTAGAACCATCCTCGAATTCATTCGGAATCCAATATAGAGAACCACCATAAGCGAGACCAAAAAGCGCTTCTCTTTGAATCTTGCTACTGAATTTACCATCGCTCAACAACATCCAAAGGTCTTGGAACTTATTGTTCTGTGTGTCGTTACCTCTCTCGTCAACCGTTCTCCATCTCTGAATCTCATCTAGAAGAATAATGCCCGGCTCTCCTCGTGAGATGTTAGAAAATTCAATACGATCTTTGATTGAGCTATCACCTGTACGACCGCCAGACATTTGGACTTCCAAGAACTTGTCTCCGAATCCAATTGCCTTAACTAGCTTACGAACTAGCTCAGTCTTGCCAACTCCCGTCATTCCCCATAGGCATACGATAATAGGTCTGGTACTAAGCTCTGGCATTACATACCAATTTTCGATGTTACCCATTACCTCATCAATGATATGATCGAGTCCCACAAATTGCTTCTTTAATTCCTCACCAGCCGAAAGAAGTTTCTCTCTGCGGAACCTAATCTTCTCCACTCGATCTGTTGGTTCATCTGCCATTACAGAAGAACTCTCTAGCTTTTCAAGCAGTTCATCGAGCTTCATTTTTACTTGCCCTCATCTGATTCAAATTGTTTCTTCAATTTCTCATAAAGCTTATGATCTTTTGCTTCTTGCCTTGCTTTGTACTCTTCCATGAAACATTCCCAAGCTATCTTTTCTTTCTCCGTAGCTGCTCTAGAAACCTTAAACCAAGCATCACCATCTTCATGGTCGTTATATAACTCTATATGTGTCCAGCCAGCTTCGCTAACCTTAAGAATAGTTTTAGCTAGTTTCTCTGGAGTTTGATTATCATCCATATTTAATTCTTTTGTAGTTACTGTTGCGGAAACCACACCATCTCTAACTGGGTACCCACCGAAGGTGCCTCTGTATAAAGACTTATTTTTTAATTTAGTAACAAGAGTATCTTCTTCCACAATTTTAATCATAATAACTCCCAGACAATATGATAACAGGCAAAGCAATATCTCGCTCCACCTATCTATGCCTATATTTCAATTTTTCTCAGAAGGATTAGACTGACTCTGACTCTTCCTGCTCATAGCGGAAGTCATCAAAGTTAAGCTCCTCAGAAACACATAGGTTTCTTAGAGCAACTTCGTAGTCCTGCATCTCCATAAGAAACTTGCCATGTTTCTGATAACCTTCTTGATTTTTTTCACAGGTTGCTAGATGTGTTGCCACCCTAGCATGATGTTGCTTTGTCGCTGCAATAACTGCTTCTCTTTTATTTGGCATTTCGTTCCTCTCTATTTTGCTTGCTTACTATGACAAGCTTAGTTCCTAGCTCTCCAATCTCTTGCCATAACTTTTTATGGTTGGCTTGAAGATCTAAGATTTGCCTATCCATTTTAAATACTCTGTCTACTTTTCTATTAAGACTAACTCTAATCTCCTCCTCCTCTGTTAGTGGAGACTCTAGTTCATCAATAGTTCTTCGGCCTGTATTAAGAAGAACACAAAGGTTAAGGCAGATGCTATGAGCGTCATCTACCATTAGAATTTTTACAATTTTTTTCTCAAGACTATCGTAGATTTTGTGGCCCCAAAGCTCATCATCAGTTCCCCAAATATCTCTCACTGTATATCTTTTTTCCATTTAGGTATCCACTACATCAGAGCTCTGCAGCATTCTTGTGTTAGCCCTAAAGATATCATAGTAACTATCCTGCCCTGTGAGTCTAGTACTTTGTGTCTTCTCAGTACCATTATTCGTTAGCCTAGCTAACTCTACATCGGCGTCTTTTTTAGTAAGAGGACTAGTCTCATCAAGCCAGCCGTCGAACCAATCGTATTGTCTAATAATATATTGCTGCTTAACAAATAACTTATCTTCTTCATTCCAGAAAATATCTTCTCCAAGCATAAGGCTATAGAGTTTAGCGATAAGCTGTTCATTGTTGTTGAGATTCTGATGAATAGCCTCAACCACAATCAAAGATGCATCACTGTATGTGAGGGTTTCTCTGCTTGTCTTTCTTTTATAGATACTCATTATTCCTTACTCCTAATATATATACATCCATATAGGAAGTGCCATTATCGCAAGAAAGATACTAAACATTGAGTCTGCAAATAAGGTCCACTTCCACGGCTCATAAACTATACCTACAAACCTACAGAATAGAAATGTTAGTACTAGATGGAGTGCAAACATTATTTCAACCATTTTTATGCCTCAGATTGTCTTGGGTCAGTATCACTTAACTCATGCGGACTATATAGCTCACGTAGATTATCAGCCCACTCAATAAGGATATCTCCATCGTAAAACTCTTTAACAATACCTGGGCCATCGACTTGTCCATCAAGTGTAAAGGCTGTATGCCAGACTTCGTCTCCTATTTTAGGCTTCTTCATAGCCGCAGCATTTTGTCGTCAACCTTAAACCTCATCTTCACACCTCTATGACCTTTCTTCATGAAGTGATTGATTTCAGATTCAACATGAGATTTAATATCCCTGAAAGAATCATACAAGTCTCTACCCTCACAGATGCTTCCCGCAGGTAGGCTATCATGTACTTCCCATTCTAGTATGATAGGAAATGCATCAATAGTAATCTTGCAAAAGCATGAACTCCAATCACTTGCCCAGCCACATTCTGGATCATGATCGTTGATAACATTTTGGCAAGCTTCGCAGGTTGGGACGTGGCTATCATTTGAATGGAAGTGAGTACCTTTTAATGAAGTAAATTGAACTCTTCCAAGTCCGCATGCAGTTCCACCCTTACGATAAGAATGAATCCTGCCATCCTTACGCAAGCCCTTTACGCGTTCTTCTTCGTAAAGATCCATTACGACTCCATCAGCTTAAGAATTCTTAAAGAAACTTCTTTAGCTTCATCTAGATTACCGAAGCTTGCTTCATCACCATCACTGTAATAGACTCCCCAATAATCATTGGAGCCTTCTGATTCATCCTTATCGTGATAAATTAATGCAAAAGAATCTTCATAAATACCAACATGGATACTATGGTTGGAGTCGAGCCACTTCATTATCAAGGGTTGGTATAGCTCATACTCATCATCACTAGCTTTATATTCTTCCCACATATTCTCTCTCCTCGTCCCGTATACTACGAGTACGAAATTCTAGTACCAAATGCGCTGCCTGGCCCAGAAATCCTTCCGTTGTTCGCAGACTTGGTTAGTTTCATTCTAAAAGTCACAACAGGAAAGTCCTGATCATAACTTACATTAGTTACTGTATATTGATTATAGAATTGGTCTTCAACCATACCGAATGGCACCAACCCTTGATCCATAGTTATCCATGAATCTCCTTCCTGATATGCCATGAACCGATAGCGTTGGCCCAGTGATCTGCGGATAAGTACCTTGCCATATCTATTAAGATACTCGTACGTTATCTCAATTAAACTATTATCTTTATTCATTATTATATTACTTTTAAGCCAAGTCTTTCAACCGCAGCAATGATGTCTCTAGATGGCAAGCTGTCCAGAAAGTTTTTAAGCTCTTTATCTTTGCTAACATCATCAACATTATCTAATTCAATCGTACAATTGTCGCAGTAGTTATTCATACCGCGAACAAGCGTTGCCTCTTTCTCACACCGGCAAGATACAAGTCCTGGACCTATAGTTATGCAATCACATCTCATTATGACTCTCCATATTAAATAAATCTAGATGAAACAACAATTTAGTTTGAAGATCCTCATCTAGCATGTCTATAACTTCTTCTGTTGTATGTTGATCATCAAATCCATTGTACCAATGAACTGAAAATACTTTCTCATTTTTTGACACAACACATACCTTAAACCAAGTTGTCCTAAGATTAAGATATACTGTCTTGTACATAATCCCCTGATAGTATTGTTCTTTTTCTGCATATGCTTCGTCAAACAATCCAGAGTCTATAAATCTATCCGATGCTTTCAACTATTATCCTAACTATAGAACTAACTATATACTAATTTTTAAAGTAAATTTGTAGCATGGAAATAAATAATGGCAAATATCTTAAGCAGCATCATATCAAATGTGACTCCGGGAAGAAAAAGAATCCCAGATACAAGACCTAGTGTTTTAATTGTTAAGATAGATGGAGTGCCTGATGAAGGTGAGGGCGTTGATCTTCCAATAGGCTCTATAGCAGTCTGGGATGATAATGGTGTTGGCACGACCTATTTTAAAACTGGAGCTGCGGCTACTGACTGGGTTTTACAGATTCTTTCAACCACGTTAAGAACAATTGACCTTCCGATTGTAGGGCCTGGGCGAGCCGACGGGCCACCTGGAACCGTACCAGACGTACAAGCTGTAAATGCCCTTACTTTGAT
>SDBT01017535.1_pt1 | contig 11303 bp, 9 predicted proteins | sample 2277101 | NCBI WGS metagenome assembly SDBT01 (sample SAMN10404973, study PRJNA504765) | marine sediment metagenome | isolation source: marine sediment core GS10_PC15, 103 cmbsf | place: Arctic Ocean: Southern Knipovich Ridge | collected 2010 | reverse complement strand
TTTCCTACTTTCTCAGCAAATCTTCCCTCTCCCTCACCCAAAGGATCTTGAGAACGAACTTTAATAAGTATATCTGAAAGAGACGATACTGCTCTCTGAGCATTTGAAGCATCCCTAGCTAATGATCTAGATTCTGGCGCATTTCTTGCGGTACGAATAGCTATTTGCTCAAATACTCTTGGATCTATCTTAGTAGCATTACTAATAGCTCCAGAAAAATCTCTAGCTTTTCCGCTTTTATTTAACACATTAGTAAAAGCTTCTATAGATAAATTAGCAGTTTCAAAACCTACAGATACATCATTTATATTTCTAATTCTATTAGTAAAAGTTTCTAATATATTTATAGACTCTTGATTAGCGGCGTTTGCCTTTTTTCTTAACTCAATTTCCGTTTCTATCTGAGTTTTTAAACCATCAAAAGGAATACTATTAAGAGTTGTAAAGTTCTGTAAAGTTTGTTTTCCTACTATATTCTCAAACTCATCAAAAGTAGAAACAGAAGAAGAAATAACACTAAAGAACTTTTCAAGTTCTGGTCTAGAATTCCTAATAGCTCCATTTAGTTCTTCTAAACTCTCTGGAGTATCAGCCGTTCCAAGCCTATCTCTAAAGTTTTTTAATGCTATTGATACATTAGCTGCTTGAGATGCTGCTGTTACATTTCCCTTTGATATTTTGTCAAAAGAAGTTGTAAGATTTTTAACTGATATATTAAAATTAGCAGTCTTTAGATTTTTTTCTGCCTCTCTTGCCGCTAAAGCAAATCCAACTATACCACCAACCGCTGCTCCAACAGCTATTCCTAAAGGTCCAAATATAGCTCCAACAGCAGCGCCAGTACCAGCACCAGATAAAGCTCCTCCAACTGAGGCAGCGGTTGTTGAGTCTTCTCCTCTAGCAATTCTTGCATTTGCCGCAGATGAAACGAAACCTCCAGCAACATTGAGTCCCGCCCCTAACAATGCTCCCCCAACAATGGCTCCTCGTTCACGTCTCTCCGCTCTTCCAACTGTTGATACTCTTTCTGCAGCTAACTCTTTACGTCTTGCCCTATCTGCGGGGGTGACGGCAACACCCAAAGCTTTTTGCTGTTGTCTTTTTAAGATTAAATCTCTACGTTCTTGTTCTTGAGCCGCTCTAATGCTAACACCAGCCCTTGCAGAGCTACCGGGCGCTAAATCTCTAAGCTGCTGCACCCTTCCTATGTTGCTAACCCCTGACAGAATGGCTTTAAACGTGATAAATTGTAACAATAGCTGGGACAACCCATCAATCGTTTTTCCAGCAGTCTCATTAAGATTATCAAATGTAGTTGCCAACTGTCCTGCCACTACAGGCAATAAGAAAATAGCAGGATTATTAAATGCTCCACTTATACCTCCACCACCTACCTGACCGCCCTTTTGGAACTTCTGAGGATTATTCAGAGTTTCTAAATTAGACAAACCGATTTTTTGTGCAGATTTCTTATTAACCACAAACTCGCCCGGCGTTAATAATGCCGGAACGCTATCGACGGGACCGCCAGAAGCAAACCCAACACGAAGATCGTTTGATTTAATATCTTTTTTCAATATTCCTGTCAATATTTTATTAGCTATACTATTATCTGCTCCTGTCAAGGCGCTTTGATTTAATGTTCTTTTTGCCTCAAATATTCTACCTTGTGGATTTGGACTAAAAATCTTTCCAATACGTTTGCGTTGTCCAGAACTAACATTAGGAAAATCAAACGTCGAACTCTTTTCTCCTAACTCTGCACCAGATAGAGCAGATGTAAAAGCCTCAAAAATATGACCTTCGATAGCATCTACATCTATTTTTCTAACAGCGCGATCTCCAACTTTCTTTCTTTTAGCTTCGTCAGATATACTTATTGGGGGTATGCTTAATGTTTCAATGGTTCTTTTAGTAGCATTTAATATTGCTGGTTCAATGTTTTTTCTAACTTCTTGTTGAACAATATCACTTGCTGTACTATCTAATATACTTTTACTAATATTTGATTTTAATTTATCAATACCACTAAGATTAAGAGAAGGTAGAGCCTTTTTTAATAAATCTACTTGTTCAGGCGATAAATTTTTATCTATAGAAGTTTTAGTAGACCCTTTTCCTTTTTGTAAAAATAACCCTCCTATTACACCAGAATTTACTATTAAGTTAGCAGATTTCTTTTTTACAATTTTCGGTGCATTCTTCTTAGCAACAGCAGCGTTAAGGTCTTTGTCGCTTGTAATACCTAAAACCGGATCTCCAAAACGTTCAGCTTGTTTGACACTAAGGTTAAAACCTGCTCCTGTCAAAACGGCCCTTCTTTTAGGTTCTGTTAATCTTTTCAACTGCTCAAAACCCAATGCAGGTCCAACAAACCCTCGACTACCAGTTTGAAACCTTTGTACTACTCCACCCTCATTCAATCCCTGTAGATTTTCTTTTCCTATATTATTTACCGCGTTCTTTGTAAGAACAAACTCGCCCGGCGTAAGTTTAGCTGGGACTGTATCTCCACTACCAGTACCGGGAACTAATCCACCAGACGCAAATCCTGTAAGACCACCTAAGAATCCCTTACCAGATGGTGGTCCTAAGAATTTTGCAAAACCAGAAGCAGCAAGAGGAATAGTCAACGCTGCTATAATACCAATTAGTGGGGTTAAAGCGTCTGCTACTTTAATAAGAGCGGATGCTAACCTAAGTGCGGTTTTGGCAAAAATTTGGAATGTAGAGCTACCAGCGATCTTACGAATCAACTGATTAAACTCTTCTCTAACCTTAGTAAATTGTACAAGTAAAGCCTGTTGAGCTTTTGTGGCATCTTTAGTTAAAGATGTGTTTCCAGCCTGCGCTACATTCAAAGCTCTCTGTGCCTGATCAAACTGTTGAATTAATGGAATTACTTTAGAAATCTGACGGAAACCACCAAGCTCTTCTACAATCTGAGCAAATCGAGGGTCAGTAGTTCTTACATTTTTAAGAGCTATATTAAGTCTCTTAATAGCTTCAAGAGGACCAACAAACTGCCCCTCTAAATCACGCAAATCAATTCCTAAAGTTGACAAGAAATTAATTGTTCTAGTTCTTTGCAATCTTGTAAAGATGGTACGAAAACCTGTAGCAATACTTTCTGCAGATTCACGGGACGTAGCACGAACAGAAGTAAATAACGCAATCAATTCGTTAAGTTCACCACCAGCGGCCCTAAACGCTCCACCAGTTCTACGAATAGCAACATTAATATCACTAGCTTCTACAGCAAACTTACTAGCAACAGCATTAATTGAACTAAATACTGATTCTAATTCTGATGATTCTATCCTAAACTGCCTCATAATAGCAATAGAAGCTTCGGCAGTAGAATTAATATCACCAAACGTTGCAGATAGTGATGTTTTAGCAAGAGCTTCTAATGCGGCTTTCGTTTCATTTGCTGATAAACCGGTCTGTGACAAAATACGAGAAGCTTTAAGTAATTCACTAGAACTAACGCCAAACTGTGTTGCTAATCTAGTAATTTCGTTGGTTAAACCTTTAAGGTTTCTCGTGCTACTATCCGTAACCTGAGCAATTTTTATAAGCTCTCTCTCAAACTTAAGAGCTTCAGAAAAACCCTCAGTAATAGCGCTGATAAATTTTCTAAAAGCAAACGTAGCGGCAACAAATGCCCCAAAACGCCTAATAGCTAAAGCGGCATCTTTGCCAAATTTTTCTAAACTATTGGCTGCGGTAGTAGCAGTTTTGGAAGTCTTAGTTAAAGATTTATTAACTTGATTTAACTGTTGTTGTGACTTACCACTAACCTTAACATCAACGGTAACATTAATACCTTTTAGCTGTTGGTTTATTTGATTTACTATTTGAGTAGTATTAGTTGGGGCTACCAACTTCATTTCAACTGTTAATACAAATTTAGCCATAATCTACCTTATGTATAAAAAATGGGTGTACCGCTAGACACAATCAGCAGCATCACCCATTAACTATCTTTTATTCCGCTTTTACTAGCGGCGTTTTCTTTTCTTTTTTAGGTTTCTCGTCAAATTCAACAAAATCCTCAATAGGATTGCCTTCAAAATCAACGAGATCTCCATTCACATCAATATATTCATCATCAGCATTAACTAGACGGCCTTCCTCATTAACCAATGTCCCTTCAGAATCTACAAGATGTCCATCGTCATTAACGAGTGCTCCGTCTTCTTCTCTTGCAAACCCATATTTGACCAAAAATCTATTCTCAGCCTTCTTTTTTTCACTCTCTGGATCATAATTATAATGCATATTAGCTAACTCGCCAGCAGCCTTATTTATATAAGGGCTATCTTCATTTGCGCGATTCTTATAATCTTCTATATCTTGAAAATGTAAAGTTTCATCTTCATTAAAAATACAGACTGACATGAAATAATCAAACTTAGAGTTTTCAGCTTTTCCTTCTACGGTAAATGAATCTAACTCTCTTGTTTTAGCAAGAAGAATTAACTGGTCCGTTCTCCAACCTCTAATCTCTAAAGACAAATCACGCATTTGTTTTTTAGTAACCGTCTCGCCCTGAGAATCTCTAGCGCCTCTAGCTAACTGTCGTTCACCTGCAAGGATTTTTAAGCTTAATTCTTTGATTTCTTTTTCTTTGGTATCATCCCACTGACCAGTTTTACGCATGTGTTCTTCCAAACCCCCACGAGTAATAGTCCCCTGTTGAATACCTTCGTTAAATATTCGACTTTCAACCATTTGGCCTTCTGTTATTTGGGCAACTGACGGTCTCTTAACAACGATTTTTACATCTTTGTTTTCAAAGTCTTTACCTTCAACTATTTGTACATTCTTATTCATGTTTTGGTCCTTCCGGTCTAACTGGTAACTGTAAATGATACCTCTTCCATTCAACTTCATATTGCTGAATTTCTGCGGTCATATTTCTCATCTGGCTATTGCCAAGATCAAGAATTTCCGATCTTATTATTTCTTCAAACAAATTTTTCATATGCTCTTCTTCTGGAGAAAGAATCTCGCCGGTATCTTTGCCGTTTTCATCTAATCCCCATAAGAATCCAAAATGTTTCTCAATAACAAACAACGCCCCAATCATGGTTGTTTTAATCTTCGTTGTTGCTATCTTTGTGAGCCTTTCTTTAGAGTCTTGATTATATTTTGCAGACGCGTTTGACTGCCTATTTCTAACTCTTTTTAATATAGCCTCGTGCGTTTCGTCACTCATCCTATCCTCCCTTCATGGTTCTAGACAACTTCTGAGTTGCCTCTATCTGTAATCGACGTTTAATATCCCCGAATTTCATAAGAGGAACGACGCCTTCTCTTTCCACTTGACTTAGCCTCGACTTTTTAATTGCTAATCCATAGCCCTCATTAAGATCGTTAATCTCTTGAGAATCTTGTATTGTTTGAGCAGGAATATAGACTTCTTGAGCGCCAGAAATCTTAGGATTATTTGTAAACTCTTCCCCGCGCTTTTGCTTCTGCTCTTTTTCCCTTTTTTCTCTTTGTAAGATAAGCCAACCGTCTAACATATCATCGTCTTCTACAATAGAAGTATGTGGACAGTCTGGACTTTCACCAATATTATCATAAATACTGGACCACACAATCATAGCTTTTTGTTCTGTAGTCACAGGCTCCTGAAAAATATCTCCATGTTTTTTACGAACGGACCAAATAGTAACCCAAGGTTCATTCCTGACTAAATCTCTAATATCTGTTTCTGTTAATGCTTGGGAGTTAAAGAAATGCATTACAGTGGTAATGTTAACTTCCGACCAATCATATTTATCTCCATCGGGCAGTGTGACAGAATTAGCAATAATAAATTGCCACCTAGCGTGTGATGCTATTCCTTCACAAGTAATATGGTCCCAACAATGTAATAATTCAAATAATCTGGTTTGCTCTGATCTATGGACTCTTAAATATTCTCGTATCTTTTTTCTGTTAATACTCTTATATGCGGCGTTATACAATTCAACCTTAAGCTTATCAATATTCTTTGGTAATAATTTAAGATCATTATCCATTGTCTCGGTCCATAAACCTCTTTCTGCTAAATGAATTTGGGCATCCATAGAAGACATAATTCCTTCATCATAGGTTCTATCTAATACGTCTTTGTAAATCTCCTGAGCCTCATAATATATGGACTTAGACGGTGCTTTTATATGAAGAACTAAATCTTTACGTCTAAATCTAATATATCCGGCATCAATACGTGATACTAAAAATTCCCGCTCATAATGTTCCATTGGATTCTCCAATAGAATAATATAACCGAGAACTATCTTTCTCACATCCTTTCATATATCCACCCTTAATCTTCCTAAAATAAATGGTTGGCCTCTTACTTGCCTATCCCTCATCAAATATAATATTCGTTGGCTATCGCTTGAGTACCAACCTGAAAAACTGGGCGACCATTAACGCCGCCCTGTTTCTTAGATTGTTTATCACCTACTTAAATAACAACAGGATCTTGTGGATGAGTTACAATAAAGTCGTTAAACGTAGTGTAACTATAGGTAACTGTGGCATTACCACCACCGGCATCCGCTCCACCATAGGTAACATTTGCTAGTTTGTTTGATGTTCCTAGGTTAATGAACAAGCCTTCTTCTAAAGCAATCCTAATACTTCTATTAGACAAATTGCTCGCTGCTGCTTCTACTGCGTCTACCTGATCTCCCTTAACCGAGATTACTTCAAATTCAGATGTAACTTCTACTGGGAAATTAATGAACCTAAAGTATGGTCCACGTTGTCCAAGTTCAAGTAAATTGTCACGACCGAAATCAGCACTAACTGTGATATTCTGGAAGTGAACCACATGGTCTCCATCAGCGTCAGGGAAGTTCGTACCAGAACTTGTAATACCATCAATATCTGGCGGTAAAATTGTTGCTGAAGAAGTAATTACTTGACTGTTTGTATCTAATGTGTTGTCTGCTGCGGGTGGCACAAATACAACGTTTTCACGTCTTTGGACACCGCCAGTACCAGAAGTAACAGCAAGAGGAACATCAGTATTATCAAAAAGGCTTCCAGTAAAATCATGAGGGGCAACATTGTCCCAAACCTTATTATTACCTACAACAGTAACGGATTCGGTGCAGCTTCCTTCTACTGGGAATGTATAAGAAAGTGAAGACATATACATACCAGACATCGTAACTTGAGTAAGAGGTACACCCGACGCGGCATCTTGCACATCACCAAAGATAGAAAGCGCAAGGCTTCCTCTTTGATTACTACGACCCGTAAGGGTGTTAGCTGCATAACCACGCGTAAACAAGTGATAGATTAATGGATAACCATCAATCACCTTTTCAAGCGTTACTTCTACATCTGGAATATCTTCAATATTTTCGTAAATCGAAATTTGTCCGATTTCAAAAATTTGTTCTAAATTAAAGCTGGTAGTAATACCAACGCTTTGTAGACCATGAATAGCTGTATATGTTACTTTACCATTGCTGGCAACGCCTACAGCTTGAACGGCCCAAAATATTCTATTATTAACGAATGCCATAAATTTTCTCCGAAATTACGAATTTTATTTTAGGTAGCGAATACTATCAAAAATTCACTATCCTCATTTAATTATACACCAAACAGGGCCCTTTTTATTAAATAAGGCTTAAGAAGACCTCTGTGGTCATCCTAACAGGCTTAATATAGAGGTTTTGGTTAATCTTATTAGTTTTTTGCCTTCTGGAATCAAACATTCTTAGCTTTCTCCACCTGAAACCGCCGTCTTCCGCAGGTATAACCAACTCAGGAAACGTCTTTTTATCGCCGGAAGCTATAGCCCCCTGCCAATTTAATGGAAAAGTACCAGATAATGCTATTAAATCTGGATTGAACATAAAAATACTCTTACCCGCTTCTCCAGCTCCTTGCTCAGCAATAGCGTCTCCCAGTTTATCGGCGGTATTTCCATCTTCTGCAACTATATGAAATATAATATCTGTATAACTATATTGACCCAATCCTAGTTGGAAAGGAACATAGTGACCGTCAACAGTTTCTACTATGACTGCGGGTAATTGAAGTCTAGTTTGAGCTAATTGAGATCTATCACCTGATCCTATATTAAAAAATGAATCTGGATCAATACGGTGTGATTCAAATTGAGTCTCTTTAATCCAAGGTATATCATCACCATCATAAAAATGAATCCAGCGAACGCTATGTTCTGTTCTAACAATTGCTGTTGTGGCAATAGCAGTATCAAATACTATTTGACCATTTATATAATCTACATAATGATCTCCACCAGAAGTAGGATGAAATGTATCATTTACAAAAACTCCTGACACTTGAATTGGATTAGGAGATTTAGCAACCCCGCTTTCCCATACCCAATCTTTTCTGAATCCTTCCCAAGTCTGTCCATCAGTACGATATGGATCACTAACAGGTCTTAATCTAGACTCATCTCCACCATACGCTCCGGATTGAGGTATGTTAATATTAAAATATGCACCGACTTGTAAGAAAGACCAATTAAAATAATTTATTAAATTAGTCTTAATTCTTTCAGTAGCGGTAGAATCACCAATATTAGTGATCCCCCTAAAAACTGTGCTTGTTGGCATTATAATATCTTATCTAAATGTTTATTAACTGAGGCCGTAGTCAATTTCGTTATAAAATCAATAGAATTATCAACAGCTCTCGTTATCCAGTTTTTCTTAATAGTTCCTGAAACGCCCGGTGGCACTCTCCAAAAGCCGCTGGGATTAAAAACCATAACTGCCTCGCCGCTTCTTGATTTTGGATGACTGGCAAAATCAATATTATAATCTGCAATAATTATCTGATCACCCCTTAGCAACATCCAATCTAACCAAGGAAGAAATTCTCCTTTATTATTAACTTGCGCTGCTGGCAACGAGAGAATATCTAAAAAATCTCCCTCAAACATTTCTATGCTTAATCCACCAGTTAATTTCTTACCTTTAATAGAAACTTTAACATGTCTTACTTTAATGTTTTTAGCAAGAGTGGATATTATACTATCTAATCTTATAGACTCAGCACCCTTTTCAAAACCAAAATGAGCACTTAACGGGCCATTTAACAAAGATTCATATTCATTGGAAGTTGTAAAAACTTTAGCTATATTTTGTTGTAGATCTTTTTGTACGCCCTTCGCTACTTTGGGCAATCCTTTATTAAGAATGTCACGAAGCACCTTAAGTATCATCTTTTCAATTTCAAGAACTGGCGTGACAATTTCTAAACTAATCGGTATTGCTGTCATTTAAATCCTCTTTAAAAATGCCATAAAATATCTGTCTTTCTTAAACCCATGCGGTACGGCATCCCCAATCCTAGAAAATTTCCAGTTCTGATAATTAGCCTGATCGACATTTAATATTATCTCATTTGCTCGTTCATATTTTGGCAAATCATAAATAAATCCTATTACTTGTGCATCCGAATCTGCGGTATTAACACCCGGCACTATCTCTATAAATTCTTCAGCACGAAAGTAAACTCTCATCTTTATTGTTTCTGTTTGTTCATCCTCTTTAAAACCCGCTCCACCACATGTAGGGCAATTGCCAAAACTAAAAGGTTGTGGCCCGCCATGTTTATATTTATTTGTTGATGTAGATCCAACTAAACTATTAGCAGTGATACAGTTGACACATGCTATCCTACGCGGAGGATAAATTAGTTTACAATTAACCCCGAAATTCTTGGATATAAAATCATCCGCAAAATTCTTATATTTAATAAATACTGAATCTGGAATACTAACCATATTATGCCTTACGCTGTATAATAAGTAGGATCATCAAACCTATTTTCATATCTATTTAATACACCACTGAGACTCGGAACATCCTCAACAATAGCTGGCGCTATTCTATGAGAGAACCCACTCTTATTTGTGCTCATAGTAACATATCCAGCATTTCTTATACCATCAATATTACTTCCACCAAAACCAAACTGTACTGTACAAGCAATATGATCTAGATAAGCCGTAGCATCACCAGAAGCTACATTATTAATTCCTGCTATGGCTAACCCAAAACCATCTGAATTAACATCATCAGGCGTAAGAGCCGCCCCCCAAAGATCGCTAGAGCTACCATGTTCTACTGTAGTATCAGTAGTAGGCCAACCTCCAACAGCAGACTTGTCAGCCTGAGCAGTTCCGCTCTGAATAACATTGTTAAGAATTAAGTGTACGCCATCGTCTTCAATTCCTACGGCTCCAGATTTGGCAATAGTAAAGGTAATGCCTTTAATCGTTGCATTTCTGTGCAAATTCATATTAAAGTGCGTGGCAAACAAATAGTTCGTTTTAACTCCTGATGCTAAATTAGCCGTTGCATTTACATTATCATCAGTAAATACATTAGTAGGATTACTCCAAGCCGTGCCAGCGCCTCCCTTATTTTCGTGAGAGCTTGCAAATCTAACTGGAGCAATAACAGCGGCCGCATCGGGCCTTACTGAAGTTACTACATCTGTCATAATTTATTCCTTATGTGAAATTGCCCGGTATTGGGCGGGTTTGTTCATTCGTAAATGGACCTATTATTGCTTCTCCAACCTTGCCGCTACCGGCCTTATATTGTATTAGAGCATCTTGATAATCTTTACAAGCTATATTAGCCATCTCTCCTAACGCTTTATAGGATTGTCCCATATCTATTTCTGAGGAACCAAATCTACCGCCATCTTTAACCTTAACGGCATTATTAGCAGCAGCTTTAGCTTCTCCCCTTAATATTATACACGCAGTTTTTAAACAAACCAGATTAATGAAAGCGTTATCTCTTGTTGCTGCGGTAGGATCGGGCGTTAAACTACAAGAATCTACATCAATTACATATGTTTTATCAAAGGTCACATCAAACAAAGTAAGCTGGGCCGAAACTAAAATAGTGCTTTCTATTCTCTCATCCGTAAATGAGGCCGAAGCAACATCATCAATAAGATATCTTGTTATTAAAACCATTTCATTTTGCCAACTCATTATATATTCCTAAAAACTTTAAAGGATATGATATCTGTACGAAATTTACTGCTACCTAGTTCTACATTACCCTGCATTTTCCATGAACCACAAGTTGTAAAATCGCCACTTACAGAAGTGTATTGCATTTGACCATCTACACCATCTGTAATAAAGGACGTATTTTTTTGTAAAGTTGTACCATCAGGCTTTTTAAGAACTAAATATTTGGCCGAAGCTGTAGAAATATCTACTATAGTTGTACCATCCTTGATAGTAACAACTAGTTGTGTACCCACATCTCCTACATGAA
>SDBT01017534.1_pt1 | contig 11304 bp, 17 predicted proteins | sample 2277101 | NCBI WGS metagenome assembly SDBT01 (sample SAMN10404973, study PRJNA504765) | marine sediment metagenome | isolation source: marine sediment core GS10_PC15, 103 cmbsf | place: Arctic Ocean: Southern Knipovich Ridge | collected 2010 | reverse complement strand
TACGTTGAATTGCTGACAGGCTTCAGACGCTACGGACCTTTGAGCCGGAATCAGACAATCAACACTCCCATACAGGGGACATCTTCTGAGATAGTCGTTGAAGCTTGGAATAATCTGTCAGACTTTGCTCAACAGGGTAAGGGTTTGAGGTACCAAGCGTGTTTGAATATCCATGATGACTTGTCGTTTGTGCTGCCAGATAAGTCTTTGGATGATGATATTGAATTTATCATCAAGAATATGTTAGATATCAGGTATAGTTTTATTAACGTCCCATTGCTTGTGGAGGCGTCGGTTGGATCTAACTGGTTTGATCTTAAACCCATCGGAGATTTCTATGCCGACGATTTTGGGTATATCTAAAAAAGGTTCTCCTTTGTCTACGTCCGAAAAAGGTGCTCCAACTGTTTCATGCAAGAGTTGTAGCAGGGAGATTGAGTGGCGTATTTCGAATTTTAGTTTTTCGCACATAGAAAAACACCCTTATCACAAGGTGTGCTTTTCCTGTGTTGAGCGAGATGATTTAGAACCCGTCCGAGATGGATGGCGTCCTAAGGAGGGCAGGAGAGTTGAGCCTTACACGCTTCGATTATTGAATGATCCAAAAGTCCCGAAGCGGTATTGTAAGGATTGTGGTTATTTATATCCCTATCTTCCAGAGTATTTTACCTGGAGGACAGATGATGATGAGGGAGAACACAAACTCCACAGCTATTGTTTGGGATGTCATAACCGTAAGCGTAAGCCATGGAGACAATTCAAAAGGAATATGCGGAGCAGATTGTCAAAAGAGCAATTGAGAGATTTTCCTGACACTGATGAGGGGTTGAGGTTGTTGTGGGTAAAACAGCCTGGACTTCGTCCTGACAGGTATGAACCAAAAGTAGCACTAGATGCTTCTACACGAGGACTTTTTGACGCATGACTTTAACCACGCTCCATACTAAATATCGTCCCAAGGTGTTTGATGAAGTCTTGGGGCATGGTGATGTAGTTAAGTCACTCAAGAAAGTTATCAAGGAAGATTTTTCGCACACCTTCCTTTTCACAGGGCCTACGGGAGTAGGCAAGACAACGCTTGCACGAATACTCGCGGCTGAGGTTGGGTGTGAAGAAGATAATGTCCTTGAGATAGATGCTGCAACATACACAGGCATCGACGACATGAGGGCTATCGCAGATTCATCTCGTTATTTTGCTTTCGGTGAGAGTTCTGTACGGGTCATTATCATTGACGAATGTCACGGCCTGTCTCGCCAAGCGTTTCAATCATTGCTTAAAGTATTAGAAGAGCCCCCCGCACATGTCTATTGGATCTTGTGTACGACTGAGTCTTCAAAAGTCCCAGCTAATATCAAGTCGCGGTGTATCGCATATACTCTTTCTTTAGTTGATCAGGATTTGATCCTTGATTTGTTAGATGAGGTAGTGCTATCAGAAAAGATAAGTACAAGCGATGAAGTGCTAGAGCTTATCGCACGAGATTCTCAGGGAAGTCCGCGCCATGCTCTAGTAGCACTTGCTAAATGTGATGGTATTTCATCTGTGCAAGAGGCTAGCAAGATCCTCAAGACCATTCCTGAAGATGACGCTACTATCATAGACTTTTGCCGTCTGCTAATGAAGCAACAAGGATTGTCATGGCAGAAAGCTATGCAGATCCTGGAGCCTTTGAAGGAGATGAATGCGGAAGGCATGCGAATTGTCATCTTCCAATATTTTACGACGGTGTTATTAAATTGTAAGGGGGATGCTAAAGCTATCGAAGCGTTAAAGATCCTGGATTGTTTCAAGGATCCTTACCCTCCACAGGGGAAGATTGGTTATCTGCTTGAATCATTGGGTCGGTATATGTTTCTTATGCAAGGGGAAGATGATGGTTGACCGCCCAGACATTGATTCAATTCTTAAGAATATTCCAGGCTATACTAAGGATATGTTGAAAGAAAGGATATATTGGCTTGCTACTTATATCCATTCGCTTGAAAATGAAAAATCTGGTAGCGAGGCAGGGGGACTTGTCAACTTTGTTGAAAATAACCTTGAAGATAATAGAGCATTCTTTCACATTGTATTAGTGTTGATAGAACAAAATAAAGAAGTTCTTAAAATTAATGATATGCTTACGCGGTGTATTGTAGATATGTATATGAAACAAATGCACCATGTGTCAGAAGGGGAGGATAAGTAATGGGACCGGATGATCTAGACAAGCTGATTGCTGAATTCAAAGACTTGTTGTTAATTGATAAGAACAGTCTTGATGAGCATCTGCAAGAGCAAGCTGAGATCTTCTTTCGCATTGCTGATGCTTTGGTGCTAGCCCAGTCTGAGCGTGATATGTTCAAAGAGAATATCAGCACGACTGATGCTGAGCTCAATATTGAGTTCCGTAAAGACTTAGAGGAGCGAGAGATTAAAGTAACAGATTCAAAGATCAATGCGATGGTACAAAAAGCTGATGAGCACCTTGTGGCTTTCAATAGGTACATAGATGCTAGAGAGAAAGCCGATAAGCTAGCGGCGATGAAAGAATCTTGGATGCAGCGGTCTTACATGCTCAGAGAGCTTGTCGGCCTCTTTATCGCGGGATACTTCTCTGATGCAGCTATGAAGGGTGGTAGTCCTGATGCCAGAGACATGAAAGCAAAAGCAGACAGAAAGGCAATAGCCGAGAAGAGAGCTAGAGCTGATGCAGCGAAAAAAGAAAGAGTAGGGGCAGGGCGTTCAAGAAGGAAGGAGTGATGTTTGAGGACTTCACAATTTTGAGCCTGGTATGGTGGATTATCTTTTCGATATTCGCTCTATTTTTGGCATATTTATTCGTTAGGGTTGTTTCGCATGCAATCTACAGCTCTAAATATGACTTCATCAGAAGGATTAAGGGAGTAGGAGATGGTGACCAAAAGGACTAGCCGTGGACGCAAAGGCAGAGATGATGATGATGACGACGACGAAGGTCGTGGTCGCGGACGCAAAAGCTCTGGTCGTGGCAAAGGAAAATCGAAGGGGAGAGGGAAGAAAAAGAGTTGGAGGTACAAAGCTCGCTCTTATGAGCAGACCAAGAAGCAATCAGAACAAACTGGCGGCATGTTCGACAGTCCCGTAAGGTCGGATATCTCAACGTTCTCGCCTAGGAATGAGGGTGAATATACGTACAGGATCCTCCCCCCTTCTTGGGAAGGCAATGACCACTGGGGATTCCAAGTACATATTCATTACGGGATCGGTCCTGATAACCAGTCTTATCTCTGCCTCGATAAGATGAAAGGAGATACTTGTCCAATCTGTGAGGAGCGGCGCGAGGCTGAGGCACAAGGACAGGATGAATACGCCAAGGAGCTCAACTCGACTAAGCGATGGGCTACATGGATTATTGATCGTGACAATGAGCGTGATGGTCCTATGATTTGGTTGGTCCCTTGGTCACTCGATGCTGAGGTTGCAGGTCTTGCTACAGACCGCCGGACACAAGAAGTCATACAACTTGACAATCCAGAAGAGGGATTTGACGTTGATTTCACAAGGCGGGGTACAGGGTTACGTACCAAATATCAAAGTGTGCGCATAGCTCGCTCTGCTTCTCCTGTCTCAGATGATCCAGACCAACAGGAGGAATGGCAGGAGATCATCGAAGAAAATCCAATTCCAGATTGTCTCATGTATTACGAGTATGAATATATCAATCGCGTATTCACTGGACAAGCTACAAAACAAAAAGATGACGACGAGGAGGAGGCTAAACCTCGTAGCAGGCGGGGTCGTGAGGAGGAAGAGGAAGAGGAAGAGCCTCGCAAGCGCCGAGGTAAGCGTCGTGAGCGTGAGGAAGAGGAACAGGAAGCGGAAGATGATACTAGTCCTCTGTTCCCAAGTGAAGATGATGTCCTCAACGCAGATGATGTTGAACTCGGTAAAATCATCGAAGAGTACAACCTTAATCTTGACACAGCTGATTTCCCAAGTCTAAGGAAAGCTCGTGACGCTGTCCTAGATGAGATCGAAACCCTCCAAAGGGAAGCAGACGAGTCAGGGTCTGAGCCTCAGGCTGAGGCTCAGCCTGAGGAGGATGAGAAGCCTGCTCGCAGCCGTCGGGGTAGTTCACGCAAGGACCGTGAGGAAGAGGAAGAGGAGAAGCCTGCTCGTGGTCGTCGTGGTAGCAAGCGTGGGGATGACGACGATGAGGACGAAAAGCCTGGGCGTCGAGCAAGGTCTCTTGGACAGACGCGTCGCCGTTTAGACGATGATGAGTAATGGTAACAAAACGTGAAAAGTTATCCCCCGAGGAAAGCGATACAGTAGGGTCTTACTTCAAGCCTGAGAGTTCTGTAGAGCTTTTCTCGAGTGGGAGCCAACTCCTCGATTGTGTTCTCGGGGGAGGTTGGGCTGGTAGCCGTATTGTCAACGTTGTAGGGGATAGCAGCACGGGAAAGACGTTGCTTGCTATTGAAGCCGCAGCCAATTTTTCGCGTCAGCATAAAAAAGGAAAGATCTGGTATAGTGAAGCTGAATCAGCTTTTGATGAATCTTATGCTGAGGCTTTAGGTTTTCCTCTCGATCGAGTTGAATTCGGTGCGCCTGAAACTGTTGAAGATGTTTTTGAAGAATTAGAAGATATCTGTGACAAATATCCTGAAAGCAATCCTTCCAGCTTGTACATGCTTGATTCCCTCGATGCATTATCAGATCGTGGTGAACTTGAACGAGAAATTGATGACAAAACCTATGGCATGGGCAAAGCCAAGATATTGTCTCAGCTTTTCAGGAGGATGGTGAAAAAACTCGGCGACAAAAACATCACTCTTTTCATCATCTCTCAGATACGAGATAACATCGGTGTCACTTTTGGTAAGAGATATATCAGGGCGGGTGGTAGATCATTGCAATTTTATTCAAGTCAAATCATCTATTTAGCGCATATGAAAATGCTTACTCAACAAATAGATAAGATAGAACGTCCTATAGGTATTCAGATAAAAGCCAAGTGTGAGAAAAACAAGATAGGACTACCTTTTCGCACTTGTGAATTCCCGCTCATATTCGGCTTTGGGATTGATGATCTCAAAGGTAATCTTGAGTGGTTGAAATTAGTAAAGCGTTTAGATAAATTTGATCTTGATGAGAAGTCTATGGTATCTTTCATGCGCAATCTTCAGAAACTAAATGATGCTGAGTATGAAGATATTTGTGCAGATGTAGCTGAGACTGTTAGGAAAGAGTGGGACAAGATCGAACAGGGCTTTGCTCCTAGTCGGAAGAAATATTCATGAAACAATCAGATATTGAAAAAGTTTTAAATATTCTTGATTTGACATCATCAAAATATGATGGTGAAGCTTTAACAGCGGTTAGGAAAGCAAACGAAATCCTTGAAGCTAATGGTATGAGATGGGGACAGTTTTTCATCTCTGTTCGTGATCTTGGTCCAGCTGGTCCAAATGGAAGCCAAGGGGCTGACGTTCGGTACCAAAGGTCTAGGAGAGGTCAAATGTCACGGTCAGAGATTGGAGACATTTTTAATGTGATAGATCAATACTGTCATTTGTTAAGCCAGAATCAGGCAAAATGGGTTGACAGAATGACAACTGCTTGGGAAGCGTCTGATAGTTTGTCAAAGAGGCAGGAAGAAATTATCACTAATATACGAGATGAGTTGCGTGACAAGGCTCAACGAGGGGGAGGTTTATAATGCGTCCAGGTGGGGGTCACGAGAAGGGTGCAGAGTTTGAGCGCCAAACTTGTAAGACGTTATCGCTTTGGATAACAGCAGGTGCGCGTGACGATCTCTTTTGGCGTACTGCAATGTCAGGTGGTCGGGCCACTATGAAGATGCGCGAAGGTAAGAGGGCAGACGCGCAAGCCGGTGATATCGGGATGATTGATCCTTTAGGCGCGCTTTTCCTTGATAACTTCTTTATTGAGGCAAAGCATCATCAGGATCTCAAATTCCAGTATCTACTATTCGGTGGCAAGAGTGGCATCGTTGAGTTTTGGGAAAAGACTCGTGTTGATGCAAAAAAGCACGATCGTTGCCCTTTGATGATCGTGAAGCAGAATCGTGTCAAAACCTTATGGTGTATCAATAGCTGGGGGATTGAGAGGTTTGTTGACTGGGATGTTAGATTAGGGGAGTTTGAAAGATGTTACATCCAGGAAACAGACCTCCATATCTATTTGTTTGATGATGTTCTCGATTGTAAATATCGTCGTCTCAGACTGAGCACGGGTGAAGAATGATACTCCTAACAACTGATACTCATTTCACTAGCAAGCCTCGAGATGCCTACAGGTTTGATATCTTCCCGTGGCTACACCAGCAGGTTGAAAACAATGAGGTACATGCAGTTATTATCTTAGGCGACTTGGTTGATGCAAAGGATCGCCATCCTTCTGTCTTAGTCAATAAAGTAGTTGAAGAACTCGACAGTCTTGCAGCTAAAACAACAGAAGGTGTTTGGCTGTTGATGGGGAACCATGATTATATTGATCCTAACTTCCCCTTCTTCAAGTTCCTACAGTTGACTGATGGCATTTGTTATGTTGATTCAATCCTCAAGGAAACGATTGCAGGTAAGGAATTATTGTTCCTGCCACATACCCGCCACCCCGAGATAGACTGGGACGAAAATGATTGGGCGCGTGATCTTGATGATATAGATTATGTTTTTATGCATCACACCTTCCAAGGGGCTTTAGCTTCTAACGGATTTCCCATGGAGGGGCTTCATACAGAGGCGGTATTTGGAAGGAAAGAGATTGAACCTTTAGTCTTCTCAGGTGATATCCATGTTCCTCAGGACATAGGACCTGTCACGTATGTCGGTTCTCCTTATGCAATAAACTTCGGCGATGATTTTAATACTCGTGTCTTGCTTATCAACGATAAGGATAAGGTTTCTGAACTTTATTTTGATACTATCCACAAATGGAAAATTGAACTCTCAGAAGCAGATGAGCTTTATGATATCACTGGATTAAGAGAAGGAGACCAGGTCAAAATCAAACTACTCCTTCATAGATCTGAATTTGTTGAGTGGTCAAACCATAAGCGCGCCGTCACTGAAATATGTGAGAAGATGGGTTTGCAACTCTTTGGTATCGAGCTAGAGGAAGCAGTATCTGATACTGCGGAAGGGAAAGTAAAAGGTGAGGCACCAGTCATCGCTCCTGTGTCTACGCCAGAGGAATCTTACATCAGGTTTTGCGAGCGTGAAGGTATAGATAAGTACACAATTAAAGCAGGTAGACAGTTTTTAGATAAACGGAGGTAGTAAGGTGGTAGAGCAAAGTCTTGTTGAACAAGTTGATCAAATTGTGCTCGCATGTTTATCTGGTTCTGAGGATGAAGGTGTGGTCGTCAAAGGCATTATGCGAGACTTTGCTTTTGATGAAGACAAGATCGCCGAACACAAAGAGCAGATAAAAACCATCCTCGATCAGATGCCAGATGAATTTCATAAGCGTACTGGAGGAGGATGGAGTTTCCTTAATCTATGTATGACAAAGGCAGGTCACCAGTGGGGAGAGCACTCAAACATGGAAGCGTTAATCGTGCTTGCGATAGCCGCTGGATATGGTCAATTTCAGATGCCTCGTGACATGTGGTCTTCGCTTCCAGGCGGTATGCCTTATGTGGTATTTGATACTTTGGAGCCAGTAACAGCGTGAGATTTGAGGTGTCACTTACGGACGGCCTCTGCCGGGCTCTATCCAGCCTCCCCTTTCTATCCCTCGTGCGCGGAGGGGGAGAGAGCGGTCCGGCATGCGAAAGAAGTGCGCAAGCGGTGTGTCCGTTAACCGATCTTGCCCCCGGCCACGTGGGCGAACAATCAGCTGATAGGGGTACGAGCAATTGGACGTGGTTAAGATGATCCCCGACTGGGTGCGAGGCCCATTACTTTTTAGGAGTAAGTTTCATGCCGTACGGATTAGAAGATAAGATTTTTGATCTATTACGTGAGCTTGATCTCTTACTTACCCAAGCTAAGGCTGATCAAAGAAACCCAACTGTTGGAACCTCGGGAGATAGTAGCTCGGGAGATAGTAGACCGTGCATTCAATTGCGTGATCCTCCTTGGTGGTCAGATGGAAGGGAGATTCAGAAAAGTGTTCACTGACAAAATTCATGCGTATCACGATAATACTCCAGAACCTCAACGCTTGATTAATTTCCTCGCGGTATTCGCTCCTTTCATTGTATTTGGCGCATGGGCGCCGACCCCGCCTCTTTTGTTATTGTGGTTCGTGATCGCAGTATTGTTGATTGCCGATCGCAGAAGGTATTTGAATAGTAGAGTAGATAAACATGATTGAAAGGGTCTACAAATATACTCTGTTGTGTGGAGCTCAAAATCAATATCTGGAACTTCCCAAAGAAGCTACCATCCTTCATTTTGCTATTCAACATGGGAAGCCAACAATATGGGTGAAGGCTGATTGCTCTCCAGCAGTTAGGTATGAGAAAAGAGAGTTTTTAATTAGAGGAACGGGGCATGATATTGATTATGCAAAACTTCATCATGTTGGAACTACTTTAGATGGTCATTATGTATGGCATCTATTTGAGATTTTATCTGGGAACATACCAGTATGAAGATGAGGGATTGGTTTAACCCAAACAATCCTCATCAGATCACAGAGGATGAATGGACATCTGCAGCACTAGAGGCAAAAGCAAAACTGCCAGATGGGTGTTATCTCAAGGCAGTGCCAATAGGATCGAGCAGGATGGTTGACGTTGCCACAATGGAACTAGCTCATGATCACAATGGCCGACCTACTGAACACGTTCTAGCTGTTGGAGTAGGAAAAACGTTAGAGGAAGCAGTGATAAAGGCTGTTGACATGGGCTTACCTGTCTGGCAGCAACAAATAGAGTACAAAGCTAAGAAGACATCATGAAATTCATAAACCTAACTCTTCATAATTTTAAGTCATTTGCGGGTGACCATGAATTTAACTTGGATCGACCTCATGGATTATATTTCCTTAAAGGTGAAAATAAGTCTGAGCCTCGTCTCGGAGCCAACGGCTCTGGAAAGAGCACTATCTGGGATGCACTCTTTTGGACTCTCTATGGAAAGACTCTCCGGGGCCTTAAAGCAAGCAACGTGCGCACTTGGTGGCTTTCGGGAAGCTGCGAAACGTCTGTCGAATTCGTGAAAGATGGTGTGTTCTTCTTTACAGTGCGCCGTTCTTGGAACCCAAATTCATTGACGATAACAGAAGGTAATGGTCCTTCTCGCATTGTTACGCAAGATGACCTTGAGGAAGTGCTTGGGTTAGGTCCTGACGAGTTTGAGAATGCATTTATCATCGGTCAGTTCAGTCATATGTTCTTTGACCTCGCATCTGCTCCTAAGCTCGCTCTGTTCTCTGACATCATGGGATTGCAGTACTGGATGGATTGCAGTGCTGATGCTTCTGCCCAGGTTAAGGTGTTGGGTAATGATCAGCATGAGATTGAGCTTGAGATAGCGTCGCTTGATGGTCGCTTGGAACAAGGAGAGGAAGCTTTAGAGGAAGCAAGAAGGCTGCATTTAGATTTCAAAACGTTGTCTGCAAATACGCTTATGGATCAGCAAGACAAATTAGAGAAATCTCAGAAAGATTTAACAGCTTCAAACAAAGAGCTTAAAAAGCACGACCATCTTGATGAGCTTCAATCAGCTATTGACGAGATGGAAGATAAAATTGAAGAGCTCACAAGCAAGCGATCTGTGGAAGGGGATAAGCTCAAGTCTGCAAGAGGAAAAATGGACAAGGCTTACGCCAAGATTGAAGTTGTGGAAGAGGAGCTATACAAATTTGAAGGTGTTGAAGACACTTGTCCCTTCTGCAACCAGACTGTGTCAAAAGCGCACATCAAGAAAGAGGTCAAGGCACTGCAAAAAAAGAAGGACAAGCTTAATGAAGAGTTTTTTAAATGGGACGCAGAGGACAGTAAATATTCTAAAATTCTTGATGGTATCAATCTTAATGTCACAAATCTTGTTAAAGACATTGGACCCAAAAGAATCAATTGGAAAATAGCACAAGAGACTGTTCATGAGATAAAGTCTGATATCCAACAAGATCAAGGTGAGATTGATAAGCATAAGGAAAACATAAAAAGGATCAAGACCGAGAAGAATCCATACCGTGATCAAATAGATAGCAGCATGAAAAATATTTCTGCTCTGAAGAAGTCACGTAAGGAGTCTAATGAGGAACTCAAAGATACGTTAACTGATTTAGAAGGTTCTAAGTTTTGGGTTAAGGGATTCAAGGATCTGAGGCTCTTCTTAGTTGAGGAGGCTCTCCTGATGCTCGAGGTTGAAGTCAACAACTGTCTCATACAGCTTGGCTTAATCAATTGGGAGGTCAAGTTCGACGTTGAGCGCGAGACGAAGTCAGGCACAGTCTCAAAGGGCTTCCAGGTCCTCATACGCTCGCCCGATAATGAGGAGCTAGTGCCTTGGGAGGCATGGTCTGGAGGGGAGAGCCAGCGGCTACGCTTGGGTGGGACTATGGGCCTGGCTAATCTCATCCTGCAACGCAAAGGTATGGTCTCAAACCTGCAGATATGGGACGAGCCCAGCCAGCATCTGTCTCCAGAGGGCCTCGAGGACCTCGTAGACTTGCTAGCACAGCGAGCACAAACACTCAATCAGCAGATTTTCCTTGTCGATCACAATAGCTACGATTACGGTGGGTTTGAAGCTGTGTTCTGTGTCGAGAAGGGACACGGTGGTTCACAGATAGTAGTTACTGAAGATGAGATAAGACTCAGAGATGGTGGTGGACGCTGACTTACATCAAACATCAGTTAAAACTCGGCGAGAAGGTTGATTGGGCCAAGGTACTTTATTACAATCGCCAGAGTCATGAGAGGTATGAACGTCGAGTTTCACAGACTATCGACAGTTACACTTGCCAAGCTTGTGGTGGTCGAGGGGGTGAAATTGAGCCAGTTTTAGATGATGGAACAGGACCCTGGATAGTATGTCATTGGTGTAGAGGAACTGGGAAGATGACAGCGTGGGGACGGGGATTGTGGTTAAGGACTGCGATATGAAAATTATATTCTGGGTCATAGAATGGTGGTGGGCTATAGCAATACTTGTTTTAATCTGGCTTCTTGTCTTTCTTGTAGCGCCTTATATTGAAACCAGAGAACAAGAGTTTGACAGGATCATGATAGAACTAGAAGAGCGAAAGGAGAGGAACAAAAAAGTCTTATACGAAAATTTGCATTATTTTAAAGATCCAAGGACGGGATTATGCTTCACTGGATGGATACGAGGCACTGCTTCTTTTGTTACTCAT
>SDBT01017533.1_pt1 | contig 11304 bp, 10 predicted proteins | sample 2277101 | NCBI WGS metagenome assembly SDBT01 (sample SAMN10404973, study PRJNA504765) | marine sediment metagenome | isolation source: marine sediment core GS10_PC15, 103 cmbsf | place: Arctic Ocean: Southern Knipovich Ridge | collected 2010 | reverse complement strand
AACTGGCCCTGGATTATCCGCAGATAGATGAACTGGACATTAATCCAATGTTTGTCAAGGATGAAGGCCAGGGGAGCGTCATTGGAGATGCAAGAATGATTTTAAAAAAATCTAATTAATTATTAATAATCTTAATTCTAACTACTATTATGAGAATTGTTATTAAAGAAACCAAAAATGATGCCGGGAAATGGACGGCAGATTATATTCTTGATAAGATCAGAGCATTTGCTCCCACTCCCGACAGGCCCTTTGTTATGGGCTTACCAACCGGATCATCACCCATGCCGGTATATGAGGAATGGATCAGACAGTATAAGGCAGGTAAAATCTCCTTTAAAAATGTGATCACATTTAACATGGATGAATATGTCAATATTCCTGAAGATCATTCGGAGAGTTATCATTCGTTTATGTATACCAATCTGTTTAGCCACATTGATATTCCATCCGAAAACATCAACATATTGAATGGAAATGGCGCTGATCTGGACAAAGTATGTAAGGATTATGAGGCTAAGATTAAATCATATGGAGGCATTGAGTTGTTCCTTGGGGGTATTGGTCCTGATGGCCATATAGCTTTCAATGAGCCCGGATCATCCCTGGTATCCAGGACGAGGGTAAAGACGCTTAGTTATGATACCATTCTGGCCAACTCCAGGTTCTTTGATGGTGATATGTCGAAAGTCCCAACTCAGGCGCTGACTGTTGGTGTGGGGACTGTGATGGATGCCAGAGAAGTAGTAATCATCATTACCGGTTTTAACAAAGCCCGTGCTGTAAGAGAATGCATTGAGGGAGGGGTAAGTCACATGTGGACCGTTTCCATGTTACAACTACACGAGCATGCAGTTATTGCATGTGATGAGCCATCAACCATGGAATTGCAGATGGAGAGCGTTAAATATTTTAAGGACATTGAGGAGATCGCTAATTCTAAAATGCCAAAATAAAGCGACATGAGTTATAGATCGTTAACCAATTCAGAAATAACAGCCCTTCAAAGTCAGGGCTGTTTTTCTTCCAACTGGTCAGATATAAGTGTGACCGACAATTTTTCAACTGACTATATTCTGGGAGTGCGTTTCGAGGGAAAGGTTAAAATTGGGGAGCTCGGTGGAGAGGTGATCACCGGGGAAGGAGAAAGGAGGGTCTCTGGTCTTTTCAATTGTAAATTAAAAAACTGTGAGATAGGTGATCATGCCTTGATCGATAACGTCCATTTAATCCAGAATTACCAGATCGGGGATAAAGTGATCATTGAGAATGTGGATACAGTCTCTGTGAGCGGAACTGTATCTTTTGGGAATGGGTTTGAAGTTGAAGTGCTTAATGAAGGCGGTGGCCGGGAACTGATGATGTTTGACAGGATGACTGCGCAATTGGCTTATATGCTGGTTAGTTATCGCCATGACCCTGATTTTATTCATGCATTGAATAAAATGATTAAAGGTTATGCGGAGGAGAAGAGTTCTGAAACCGGTTGCATTTCTGCTGGTGCTGAGATTGTGAATTCGGGATCCATTATCAATATGAACATTGGTGAACGTACAACGGTAAAGGGTGCTACCCTGTTGAAGAATGGAACCATCGTAAGTAACAGCCATGCTCCTGTATTCATCGGTGAGGGCGTAATCGCCAAAAATTTTATGGTGTTATCCGGATCCAGTATTACCAGTGGAGCCCTGATCGATAAGTGTTTTATCGGACAGAGTGTTGAGATGGGGAAACAGTACTCCGCAGAGAGCAGTGTGTTCTTTGCAAACTCCGAAGCCTTTCACGGAGAGGCTGTGAGTTTGTTTGCAGGTCCCTACACCGTCACACACCACAAATCCTCTCTGTTGATTGCGGGGATGTTCTCATTTTTCAATACAGGAAGTGGCACGAATCAGAGCAATCATATGTATAAGCTTGGTCCTGTTCATCAAGGGATTGTGGAACGAGGTTCCAAATCAGGTTCTTTTGCATACATGCTTTGGCCAAGCCGAATTGGAGCATACACTGTGGTCATGGGAAAAAACGGAACCAGTTTTGATACAAGTGATTTCCCGTTTTCCTATATCAATGTGGATCATGAAAGAAGTATCCTGACTCCCGGAATGAACCTCTTTACAGTTGGTACGAGAAGGGATAGTGAAAAATGGCCTCAACGGGATAAAAGAAAAGACCCGGAAAAGGCCGATCTGATTAATTTCGATTTTTTGAGTCCATATATTGTTCAGAAAGTGATCGGCAGTATTAGGATCCTGAAGGAGCTTTACGAGAAGACTGCCAAAAAGCAGGATTCGGTACTTTATAAAGGGATCCGGATAAAAAGACTGATGTTGAAATCCACGCAGAAATATTACGAAATGGCCCTGTCAATCTTTATTGGACAGCAGATTGTTAAAAAGCTGGAAAAGATTGGCAAGATTAGTTCTATTGAGTCTGTTCGGGAAGAGTTTTCAACTGATGATCATAAAAATTCTGATCAATGGATTGACCTTGCGGGGATGATTGCCCCTGAGAATACAATCAAGGATCTTATCCAGGATATCAAAACAGGAAAAATTGAGGAAATCGATGGAGTAATATCCGGACTTAAGGAGATTCATTCATCCTATGAAAAATTGGCATGGGATTGGACAACTACACTGCTGTCTGAGAGACTGGATTTGGATATAAAAAATATCGAGGCTTCTCAGCTCATTGAAATTGTTTCAAATTGGGAAACCAATTCCATCAGGCTGGATAAGATGATCTTAAATGATGCTTCCAAAGAATTTGATACCACCAGTAAAATTGGATTCGGTATTGATGGTGATCAGGCGGTAATGGATCAGGATTTCGTGGCTGTCAGGGGTATTCCCGAAGAAAACAAGTTTATTAGCGGGATCCATAAGGAGATGGAAATGATTGAAGAAAAGGCTGAACGACTGAAAGATATCCTGGGTAGTTTATAATAGGAAGTGGTATAAGTTTACCATAACCCCCGCCAGTCAATATACTTGATTTTCAAAGAATTCCGGATTTTTTTTCGAAAGAACTTGAAATTCTTATGCTGGCCGTAGTAGGGTTGTTTTGATTTCTTGTCCTGCCACTTATTATAATGGGGGAAGGGTTCTTCGGGGATCTCTCTTCCCAGGAATCCGCACAGTTCATCCCATCCGCCTCCTTTGGTAAAATCAACTATCAGCAGATCTTCGGGACGATCGCTGAAGTAATCGATTACCTTTTTATTGTGATTGGAATAGACCCTGATGGTATTTTCTTTATCCTCCATGGGTAATCCTTTTCCGCGGCCATAGATCCATTCATGACTGGCATTTCTTAAGTGTCCGATGTGTCGGGATACACTCTTATACCATGACTCTTCATTCCTGAGGGTCAAAATAAATTTTGACCCGGGAATCCTTTCATCCAGTTCTTTGTAAATCATGTACCAGGGAGTGTCCTCCAGTGCATCATAATCCCTGATCATTCGAAGGACCTTATGGTAATCCCCTTTCAATATAGGAATAAGGGGTCGGGCACTGGTGTCTTTCACCCGATATCCTAATATCTTCAGTGCCTCTCTTAGTGATGATGTTCCTGTTTTCTGAAATCCAACCCCTATGATCTTGCCTTCCATAATAATCCTTATGAAAACGGAATGTTAGTTTAAACCGAGACTTTTAATATAAGCTTCATTATTGGACGGACGTCCCAAAAACTCTTCAACGGCCTCTACAATATCACGTTGTGTTCCGTTTGAAAGGATTAGCTGACGATATCTTAACCCTGTCTCTGTGTCTGTGAGTCCATTTTTCTCAAAGACTGTAAACATGTCCTGCGCATAAACTTCAGCCCATAAATATCCATAGTAGTAGGTAGGGTGGGTATTGATATGAATCCAGCTTGCCTGGGGGTGCGTTCCCTCTATAAAGCTGGGCATGGCCAGCCCTTTATCAATTTCTTTCCAGAGTTCATCTGTTGGTATTGGGGAAAGTGGATCATAGGCGTCATACAACATCATATCGTAAACGCAATTCCGCAGGGACATTTGAGCATCCAGTCCTGAGGTAATATTCTTGGCTTTTAACATATTATCGAAAAGTGCCTCAGGAAGTACTTCATCAGTCTTATAATGCATGGCAAAAGTGCTAAGCATGTCATAATCCCAGATCCAGTTCTCAAAGATCTGTGCCATGGCTTCAGCAAAATCTTCCTTTGATCCCGACTGGGAGGCAAATTCTCCATCATATGACATGTTATCCATGATATGCCCAAATTCGTGGAACAGGGTGCTTAATTCGCCGTGACTGAGTAATGAGGGAAGGGACTCGGTAGGCCTGGTGAAATTAGCCAGGAGAAGACAGACCGGGATCTCATATCCTTGTTCTAATAGTTTACCCTGTGTTAGTCCTTCCCCATAAAACCAGGACTCCTTATTGGGTCTGGGATATAGATCCAGGTAAAATCGGCCTCTCAAAGACCCCTCTTCCCATACCTCATACAACAGGACCTCTTCATGCCATACAGAAGCATTTTCAACTTCTCGAATCTCTAACCCCAACAGCTTCTCGTAGATGTTAAACATCCCCGATAAACATTTTTCCATGGGCAGGTATTCTCTTATTATTTCGTGGTCTACCTTGTATTCTGTTTTGAGGATTTGATTTCTTAAGTAATTCACATCCCATGGATTAATTAGAGTAGCTCCCTTATACCCCGATTCAATGTTACTCTGCTTTGCCAGGGTTTCACGATCTTGAATGGCTTTTTCTTTTGACCTTTCGATTAAATCATTTAAAAAAGTCCACACTTTTTCAGGATCTTTTGCCATTTTTAATGATATGCTGTAGGATGCATAGGAATTATAATCCATGAGCCGGGCCAGTTTATTCCGATCGCTTACCAGATCATCTAAAATGACAAGATTCAACCCGGAAGCCCTGCTCTGGTATTTCATCATGAACAGTCTTCTTGTCTCTTCGAGACTTGCATTATTCATGACCGGTCGGCGGGTCGCAGGGATTACGGGAATTTCATACCTGGAATTCTCCACCTTATAACTCTCCTTGAAATTATCAGGTAGTCCCTCTGCACCGGCTTCATCCAACACCAGGATTTCATTGGCCGTATTCATATTGATCGAATATTGAGCAGAGAGCTCGCTTATCTCAGCGCTTAATTCCTTAAAGCGTTTCTGAGGCTCAGGATCCAGGTTCACCCCGGCGTGTTCAAACATCTGTAAGACATCGTCCACAAATATTTTTCGATGACCCTCTAATTTGCCATAAGAGTTAGAATTAGAAAATGTTACCATTTGATTGAACAGTGCCTTGTCGGCAGTTAAGCTGGTACTCAAAGAGTCTAATAATTGGTAGCCCTCCAAACCCTTTTCCCGGGAAAGTGAATCCGGAGAAACCCAGTAGAGCATAAAGCAATTTGAACTTGCTTTGCTTATATTATTTACCACATCGTCGTATGCAATAAAAATGTTCTTGAAATCTGGTGATTTCTCATTTCTAATCTCTTCCAATGCAACTTCTGAATCCATTAACGTGATATTCGCATATTCCGCAATATGTTCATGGGTGACATCGGCGTATTGAATGGGTTTATTGAGTTCAGTAAAAAACGGATTCTCTGCTCTGTTTTCATTTGTAACCGGGCCTTGATTACAGGCAATCAGGAGTGCCAGCATCAGCAAAGTAAGCAATGATTTCATCATTTCAGTTTTAATTGATTGGGGTTGAATGCAAAAATAATCAATTACTGACAAAAATCATTGACTATTCCGGGTGTGCCAAAGTCACCTGTACTAAAAGCTGATGTTGATTTGCACCAGGAAGTTCCAACAATGGCATCAGCGGCATTCATCATATTCGGGTTTAGACTGATGGATGCTCCTGAACCATCAGGAAAACCATCCCCGCCATAATTGACAGCGAAGATCAATGCGCCGGGATCGGTTTCCGTACCCTCATTGTATATTGAAATTGTAGCCCCGGTATTAGGCAGTAAAATGTCTGAGCCATAAATAGTACTGTTGGTTACATCCGTTGCTTGTTCATTACGTGAGAATACGAAGAATGCCGCCGGTGACAATTCAATGGGATCAGTGATGATATGTCTGTTGGCATCATCCCTGCCAAGTATAAGGTTTTGCAGATTAACTACGTGATCTGAGTTGTTGTAGATCTCAAACCATTCACCCTCCGTATCAGAAAGCGCCGAGGGGTTAAACATGATCTCGGTGATCAATAATTCTCCATATCCCACCGCACCGCCTGGCTGATTATCTGAATTATCTGTTAATTCGATAACCTCCACCAGTACCTCTGTTTCATCCAGTATGATCTGGAAGGTTGCCATACCTTCATCTATTGAAGCATCCACAATTATCTCATAGTGTCTGTTTGCGAGCGGATTGGGTATGCTGCCAGATAGCGTTTTACTGCTTTCCGATCCATCAGCTTTCAGGTAGGTAAGTGCAACCGCGATATCAAGTGGGCTTGGTTGAAAATAGCCCATCCTTGTTTCACTGTTAGAAAATATCAATGAACCCAGTGCCGATGATACTGTTGTCGTATAATCAACAAAACTGTTTGTGATGTTATCGGAATAGATGATAGTCACAATGGTGTTGGCCAGCTCGCAATTAACCAGAACAGTCTGTTGTGTATTGCTGCTGATTGCAAATAGGTCCGATACCCCGTAATAATAAGGATTTTCGAATGCAGCCGGAAGGTTGTTATCAGAATGCGCTTCAACATAGTAATCGCCTGTTTCAAGCTCAATGATATCAGGCATGACCGAAGCGCTTTCAAAGGCCATTGCCTCCGTTCCATCTGATGTGTAAATAATGACCTTAAAACCTTCAGCAGCCTGTGTGGACTTTAACAGGCTGTTCACCTCATTCACACTGATAAACAAGCCGATGTCAATGTGTAAGCTGCCGGTTTTCTGATTGATTATAACCTCGTCTTTCTGACACGAGAGAACAAGGATTACCATTAAACATAATATGATGGAAGAAAGGTTTTTCATAGCTTAAATATTAAGTGGTAGTACATAAGAATAGTTTTCATTGGTTGATGTGATTGATATCAAATAATCAGCGTTTTGCTATAATTCGATTTTTATATATATTGTTTTGCTCTAAGTTCATTCCTCGGAATATTATGATACAGACTTCCTTTGAAATCGGACTGATTCTTTCTTCCCTTCTGTTTTATGCCGATTTTGACGACTCTTTTGATGCTGTTTTCAGCGTAGGAAATGGAAAGTCCCTTATCGAAGTGGACCAATATGAACCGTTCATCACCTCTGAAAACGGAGGCATTTTCGGAGAGGCAGCGGAATTTATTTACGGGGATAAACTCGAAACGATCTGGACGAAAGACGTTGCGCGTTACCCCGCAAAAGGGAACTTCCCTTATGTGCGTGGGGAGATGTTTGATGGTGCAATCGGAATGTGGCTTCAGGTTGACATGGAGAGTCTCAGGGAACGTTCACTTATCTGGCTCGATCCTGTTCATCTGCTTGCGGAAAATGACCCTGATGGCGGCAAGATCTGGATGGATTTTGTAACGGGCGAACTTCCGGATACTCCGATTTTCCGATTCGGTGCAACAGTGCGCCGGAATGGTTCCGGGAAGCAGAATAGCCCGGATGATAATCATGTTATTATTATCCCGAATATTGATTTCAGTGGAGAGAGTTGGCATCACGTTGTCGGTACCTGGAAAAATCTGAACAGTACCGGAAACACAGCGGTGTTGCATTTGTATTTTGACGGTATTCTGGTAGGTGAAATTATGGAATTCAATCATACTCTGGACTGGAATATTGATGACTGGGAAATTCGTATCGGCCTTGGATTCAAAGGGAAGATAGACGATTTTTTCATTCTCAATTGTTTCCTTTCCGAAGAAGCAACTTCGAAAATATACCAATCGGGAAAATCTCTTGGAGAGTTGTTGGGGTTATAAATGTAAAACTATCTTATTATGGAAAGACGGAAGTTCATTTCAAAAAATTTAGCTTTTGGAGCGCTTGCTCCGGCTGCTGCTTTAGGCTTAACAGATCCAACAACAGATCATCTGGCAAGTTCAGTTGAGAAAGAGGATGATGTTATCATTGAGGGGGTGTCAGAAGGACAACCTCACAGGGGAAAAGTATTGGCAGTAATACAACCTCATTGCGATGACATCCCGATTTTTGCTGCAGGTACTGTTGCAAAGCTTATTTACGAAGGTTATACCGGATATTTGATCAGGACATCCAATGATGAAGCTGCGGGTGCAGGTGCAATTATGGGGGAGAGGGTTTTGAATAATGAAAAGGAGCATGCAGAGGTGGCATGGGTGCTGGGCCTTAAAAAGGTATATGACCTAAACTACAGCAATCACAGGATTGACGAATATAACATACAGGAGATTAAGGGACGGCTAATATTTTTATTCAGGTTGCTGAAAGTAGATGCATTGATATGTTATGATCCATGGGGGCAATATGAAGAAAACCCAGATCATTATATAACGGCCATGGCAGTTGAAGCTGCTCGTTGGATGGCAGGTATGGATACCGATTATCCGGAACAATTAGAGGTTGTAAAACCTCATACTGTTAGAGAGATGTATTATTTTGCAAGGGGACCTCAGCTTGTAAACCGGGTAGTGGATATTAGCAGGTTTATAGATAAAAAGGTAGAGAGTAATGTGGTTTGTAAAACACAGGGCCCCGGTGGAGATAATGGCGCACGACTAAGAAAAAGGTTAGCAAATGAGGGGAAGAAATTAGCGATACTTGGTAACGATGACCGGACGGCCAACTTCAATTACATAAAAGAATTTGTGTTGGATCGGGATAAGGTAAATGGCGAAAAGTATGGACTGGCATGGGCGGAATATTTTCATTATATCGGCCCTTCTCCTTCGAAGCTCAATGATTATATACGAAAAAATGCCATTTCTAAATAAAAACCTCAGCATCAGTTTTTCGTTCAAATGCCGGAGAAATAGGACCTGACCATGCGATTGGCTGCATTGATTGATTACTTTAGAAACAATCAAATCTAGGTTTCTCTCTTTTTTAGATTGGATTAGCCTCGTATAAGTTAGTTCCATCCCTTTGAGAATTTTTTCCCTTACAGCGTTATCTTTCTTTGTCATATCTCTTGGGATTCTTTATTTTTTTAAATGACTCTGTGCTTCTTATCTCCCTTTCGGGCAAGGATCTCCTGATCCCGGCCAAAATAGACAGCAGGAGTTAGATTATTCAATGACTCATGATATTGCCATGCCTGTGTATTCGCAGGATGATATGTCTCAATATTTTAACGACGGAGGCATTGCCACATCCTACAGGCTGATAAAGATCGGTTTCGATCCCGTGAACGGTGAGGTACCGGTGATGTTTGAGTACCGGGTTGCCAAGCACATTTCTGTGGAATGGGGAGAGATACTTTATCGCCGAGCAGTACATCAGGGGAACCAAGGTGGAGAATTCGGGCAATATGGTGACCTACAGGTGTGGGATAACACGTTGATTTACTCTATCATGAGCCCCAACTTCAAGGATTACGCGGTAGAGAAGATTGTGGTGGAGTGATACAGATGATAATGCATTCAGACCACTTGGTGCTCAGGCATGATTGAAGACACTTTTGTAAAATGGCACCTTCCTTGTAGTAGATGTCTGAAACAGGACCAATGCAAAAACATATACAAAGAAACCTTCTATGGATTCTTTTTACTTTTTTAATCATACCGGCCCAAGCACAAAAAAAGGGATACTCCCAGGGCTATATCATTAATTCTGAAGGAAAGATGCTTGAAGGCTGGGTAAAAGACCGTTCCTCCGGAATCTTTCTTGAGCTGTATAAGCGCATACGTTTCAAAGCAGACAATGCCCTGTTTAAAAGAAAATACAGTCCTGCTGAGATTTTGGGCTATGGCGTAAATAATCAACATTATGAAGCCGTACCCCTCTTGAAAGAATCCATTTTTTTTAAAACTAGATACTATATACATGATAGCAAGGACAGAGTTTTTTTACGGGTCATTTCAGGTAATGAAAGTTTAAGCTATTATCACTGGGAGTATGTTGATGGTGAGAGCAACTACCTGGACTATATCCCCCTGTTCCACAGAAATGGCTCTGAGGAAATGGCAAGAGTATCCCAGGGCATTTTAGGTTTGAAGAGAAACCGGCTGATCGGGTACTTTTGGGATTGCCCGGAACTGGTTCAGGCCCTTGAAAGAAAGGAGCTGAAAGAGATCAATGAAGTCTTCAATTTTTATACAGAGCATTGCGCCAGGATCAAATAAAATCCCCTTTAACTCTTGATTTTCTTGAGTAAATATCTTGAGAAAACTCCAATGCCTTGGAAAGCAGTCCGTAGGAGGGCCGACCGTTAAGAATTGGTCCTGTGGACCAATTTAGGGAGGAGCCAGCCTGTGGCGGGAGATGTGTGATGGCGGGGTTCGATTCAATCTTGATATGGTAAAACAAAAAAGGAGAGCTGTCTAGCTCCCTTTGGTTGTATGCAGTCCGTAGGGGACTTGTACCCTGCCATTTGCCATAATTCACTAATATTTTAAATAGCTGAAAATCAATTCTAAATGTACTTATCTTACGTTGGATGTATATAGTTGTATTATATTTGCAACGACAACAACCACGACAACGGATAAGGATAGATAGTATGGAACATTCAGAATTGACAATCAGATTTAACCTTAGAAATCCGAAAAGCGAACACCCGTCCAGGATACATATGATTTTAAGATGGGGCGGGGTTAGGCTTGTTTATCCAACCAAAGAAAAGATACTTCCTGATCATTGGCAGTTTGAAGCTACTAAGCGAAAGGTAGCTCAATACCCCAGGCCCACTGTCGAAGTCGCTGGCAATGGAAATATCATTGATGATCTGGACAAAATCAAAGTTAGTGCTAGGAAGCTTTATAAAGATTTCTGTCACCAATATGACCGGGAACCTACCATAGTAGAAATGAGAGATACGCTTAACCTGAAATATGTACCTAAGGTTACATTCTACATGAGTTTTGCAGAAATGGCCGACAAGAAAGAAAATGATCGGACTGCTGACCAATACAGACATAGTATGGATGTCTTCAAGGGAAAGTGGTCGAACCTACGGTTTGTGGGAGTAAATGAGGATTTCTTTGAAGAGGTTAAGAAGTATTTTTTGGAGGAAAAAGGATATGCCAGAAACACTGCTCACAAACACATCCGAAGACTCAGGGAGGCAATGAAATATGCCAATGTTAGAGGATATACCAATAACATCAAATACCAGGGATTCAAGTT